>Ga0207010_1003_pt2 | contig 71496 bp, 68 predicted proteins | sample Alteio_BWMinCont_82_FD_153465 | JGI IMG/M metagenome (GOLD analysis project Ga0207010, IMG submission 153465) | Enriched cells from forest soil in Barre Woods Harvard Forest LTER site, Petersham, Massachusetts, United States -... | ecosystem: Environmental > Terrestrial > Soil > Temperate forest >...
TTCGGTTCTTCATTTTTTTTAAAAACTTGAGGATTAAAAGGGAACACAGTGCGAATTTATTTAAAATGTATTTAATCTGTGGCTGCCCCCGCAACTGTTATTCGTTTGTTATTGATCTGCGTTACCACTGGAAATAGCCGGGAAGGGTATCAATAACGTCAAACGTTAAGCCAGGAGACCTGCCGAAAGCTCATATCATTGAAAATTTTACCTGGACGGGGTGTGCCAGTTAAAAGTGAAAAACATAAAAATTATAAAAATCAAAGATGTCTTTTCTAAAGTGCTCAATGGTATGTCATTTTTTATTAATTTTTTTAAGGTAAAATATTATGACCATTGCACATCATTTAGGTTTTCCACGTATCGGTGCTAATCGCCAATTAAAATGGGCGCTTGAGCGTTATTGGCAAGGACAAATCACACAAGCTGAACTATATGAGCAAGGCATGCAAATCCGCACTGAAAACTATACCCAACAAATTAAAGCGGGACTTGATTTTCTATCAGTGGGTGATTTTTCTTGGTATGACCATGTATTAGATATGTCATTTTTATTAGGTGTTATTCCTGAACGTTTTCAAAGTCCATCACCTGATATTGATACTTATTTCCGTATGGCACGAGGACGTGCGCCCCAAGGAGAAGACACGTTTGCTTCAGAAATGACTAAATGGTTTGATACTAATTATCACTATATTGTTCCTGAGTTATCTGAACAGCAATTATTTACTATGACTCATCACAAATTATTTGATGAAATAAAAGAAGCAAAAAGTTTTAATAAAAAAATAAAACCTTGCATCATAGGTCCTGTGACTTATCTTTATTTAAGTAAAGTAAAAAATCCGAATTTTAATAAATTATCTTTATTAAAAAAATTACAAGAAACTTATCTTGAAATTTTAACAAAATGCCGAGAAGAAGGGATTGAATGGGTGCAAATCGAAGAACCTATTTTAGTTTTAGAACTTGATCCAGCCTGGCAAAAAGCCATAAAAGAAACGTATGATTTTTTACAAGTAAAAGATCTGAAACTTTTACTCACCACTTATTTTGGTAGTTTAGGTCAAAATATTAAATTAGCCAGCACCCTACCCACTGCTGGTCTACATATTGATGCGATCAGAGGACAGGATCAATTATCAGAGATTATTAATCTTATTCCTCAAAATAAAATTTTATCTGTTGGCATCGTGGATGGGCGGAATATTTGGCGAACAGATTTACGCAAAGCGCTTGCTATTTTAAAGCCTTTACATGCAAAAATAGGTGAGCGATTATGGATAGGAAGCTCTTGCTCTTTATTACATTCCCCTGTCGATTTAAATAATGAAACGGTGTTAGAAGCAGATATTAAAAACTGGTTAGCTTTTGCCGTACAAAAACTTCATGAAATTGCAACTTTAGCAAAAGCATTCAATGAGGAGGAGGCAAGCATTGCCACAGAACTGACTGCCAGTGATGCGATTGTTGTTGCAAAATCAGAATCAACACGCATTCATCATCCACTGGTTAAAAAGCGTTTAAAAGATATTACATCTGATATGACACAAAGAAAAAATCCGTATTCTTTGCGAAAAATAATTCAAAATTCTGCTTTAAATTTACCTATTTTTCCCACCACGACAATTGGTTCATTTCCTCAAACACAAGCCATTCGGTCTTTAAGAAAAGATTTAAAATCTGGCAAAATAGATGAAGAAAATTATGAATATGAGATCAAAAAACAAATTGCTTATGCAATCCAACAGCAATTAGAACTAGATTTAGATGTTTTAGTTCATGGAGAAGCAGAGCGAAATGACATGGTAGAATATTTTGGTGAACAATTAGCAGGTTTTGCTTTTACCCAAAATGGTTGGGTACAAAGTTATGGTTCACGCTGTGTCAAACCACCGATTATTTATGGTGATGTTTTTCGTGAAAAACCCATGACGGTTAAATGGATCACTTACGCACAAACACTTACCACAAAGCTTGTTAAAGGCATGTTAACAGGTCCCATGACGATTCTTTGTTGGTCTTTTGTCCGTGATGATCAACCCCGTGAAGTCACTGCAAAACAAATTGCCTTAGCATTACGTGATGAGGTAATTGACCTTGCAAAAAATGGGATTAAAGTCATTCAAATTGATGAGCCGGCTTTTCGTGAAGGGTTGCCCTTAAAGAAAATTTATTGGCAAGACTATTTACAAGAAGCGGTACTTGCATTTCGTTTAACGTCTTCTGGGATTCCTGATCATGTACAGATTCACACGCATATGTGTTATTCAGAATTTAACGATATTATTGAAGCTATTGCTAATCTAGATGCAGATGTCATTACCATTGAGACTTCCCGATCGCAGATGGAATTACTAAAAGCTTTTGAAACCTTTCATTATCCAAATGACATAGGTCCTGGTGTCTATGATATTCATTCTCCCTGCATTCCAACAGTAGATGAAATCGTTGCTCTCATAGAAAAAGCCACTCAGTTTATTCCTATTACACAATTATGGATTAATCCAGATTGCGGTCTTAAAACAAGAGAATGGCGAGAAACGCGATTAGCATTACAAAATATGGTAAACGCGGCAAAAATGTTGCGAGAAAAACAAGGTGTTATTGCAACAGAAAAAGTTCGTTAGTGTTTTTAGTTAAATCCTATCATGCCAGTGCAAGCTGGCATGTATTATACGTCATATAACATCCCGATCAGGATGAAATATTAAAAATAGCATTAAAATCAATTAAAACGTACCGATCGGGTTGATTAACTCTAAAAATAGATTATACTATTAAAAACACCCCTATCAGGACGATTTATGAAAATCACCCATGCAATAGACTTTGGTAAACTTATACGAGCTACGCGAAAAAAGGCTAAATTAACTCAAGCAGATCTCGCCGCAGCATCAGGCGTTGGCAATCGATTTGTTCGAGAACTTGAAAAAGGCAAGCCAAGTTGCCAACTAGAGAAATCCTTGCTCATAGCCAGTATGTTAGGTATTACATTTGAAGCACTCACTCCTATTATTGACGAGTAAAATCTCATGAATAACAAACAACTATACAGGTTGGGCTTTCAATACCACATATTGAAATTAGGCAAATAAAAGATATCTCTTATTTATTAATCGAGCGCTATGATAGGCGTATACAAAATAATAAAGTTGAACGTATTCACCAAGAAGATTTCTGTCAAGCATCTGGCATAGTCTCTACAAGAAAATATCAAAATGAAGGTGGACCCAGTTTCAAGCAATGCTTTGATCTTCTCAAAAATACAACACAACCAGCAATAGGCAGAAATATGCTAGCAGCTGCAATGATTTTTAATTTTTTTATTTGTAATATGGATGCACATGGAAAAAATTTCTCTTTGTTGCACACTGATGAATCTCAACTTGGTTTAGCACCATTCTATGATATGCTTTGCACACGATTTTATCCTTCTTTGACTGCAAAGATGGCAATGAAAGTAGGTAGCCAGTACGAAGCTAATAGAATTTTACCAAGACACTGGGAACAACTTTGTGAAGATATTCATTATTCCTATCCTGCCTTGAAACAACTGATTAAAAAACAAGGCGAATCCATTATCACAGCAATCGAAGGAAACAAACAGTTCTACATTGAAATGACCCATCATGCGCATATCATAAATAATATTACTAAAATTATCACAAATAACATTATTCAAACTTTAAAACAGTTTGACTGACATTCAACACCCCTCCCTTTGAAACTCTGCCCGCATCATCAATCACATCCATAGAAGTGCCGTCAGAAGGAGCAGCATCCAATGCTTTTTTATAGTATCGAATGCTTTGTAAGATTCCTGCCATATGAAAATCGAGTGTTGAGCCTTCTTTATTTTCTTTGGTAAATACAGAATGTTTAGTTAATGCGCTTTTCATTTTATTTACCTCCTTTATATTAATAGCTCATGGCTGGTAATTGCTGTTTTCCCTGTTATATTTTATTCATTAAAAATAACGGATATCGTCCAATATTTCCCATTTTTTTTACTGTAAAATATTTTTCAGCTGTTGTCAGAATTTTTTCTGCCGAATAATTTTTTTGATAACGCACAGGGACTACAATGTCTTTCACTTGCTGCTGACAATCCGTCAAGGTAATGCGATTATTAAAAATTAATTGCTTCCCACAAATAGTTTTAAGATTTTTAAAAATAAAATCATGATCCAAATAACGCTCTTTATGCCCTTCGCTGCCAAAATAAAGATATTGGTAAGTATTTAATAATAAAACCGTATCAAATGGGCCACCTAATTCATCGATTTTTTCTGCTAATTGGTGCAATTGCATTTTTTTAAAAATAATACGAGTATCTTTCATCTTCTCTTTAACCCAACAACACACATCAATATCTTCTTGATGAATATCAATGCCAATATTACGCTCGCAATTGGGAAATGTATTGATAGAAAAATTAAAAAACCCTTTTGAACAGCCAATATCTGCAAAACTGGTTAAATCTTTAGAGATAAGCGGGTAAATTTTTTGATAACGTTTTGCAAGCTTTCGCTTGGGTTTTACAGATATTTTTCCCCGATTATTCCAAAAATGATAAGTATGATTACGTGGATAAGCTGTTTGTAAATAATTGTGGTATTTATCAGCTAAAGTTAAAGGTTTTTTTTTGACAAATAAATTTTTTATTCTATTTTTCCATGCTAAAAACATCGATTTCATCCTTGTCATAAATATTAAACTTTTTTCTTATCCCATTCCCTCAATTTCAATAATTTCTCAGCAATTTTAATTTCTAACCCTCGATCAGTTGGAAAATAATATTGCCGATTTTTCATGCTGTCAGGAAAATAATTTTCAGACGCCGCATACGCATTTGGCTCATCATGCGCATAACGATACTCTTTTCCATAACCTAATTTTTTCATAAGCGCAGTAGGCGCATTACGCAACTGAATCGGTACATCAAGTGATCCTGAGTCTTTCACTTCACGCATCGCTTGATTAAAAGCGGTATACACCGCATTACTTTTTGGCGCAACTGCTAAATAAATAATAGCTTGCGCTAAAGCTAATTCTCCTTCCGGACTACCTAAACGTTCATAGGCATAACAAGCATTTAAAGCAATTTCTAATGCACGCGGGTCTGCATTACCAATATCTTCTGATGCCATTCTAACAACTCGACGCGCAATATACAAAGGATCACAGCCTCCATCTAACATGCGTGATAACCAATATAATGCTGCATCAGGCGCTGATCCACGCACAGATTTATGTAATGCCGATATTTGATCGTAAAAAGCTTCACCATTTTTATCAAACCGTCGCAAACTCACTTGTAAGACATCACCCAACAATTGTTCGGTTATTTTATATTCTTTATGTTGATTCACCTCGCAAGAATCAACTAATATTTCTAATAAATTTAATAATTGTCTTGCATCTCCATCAGCACTTGCTACTAATATTTTTTGTAATTCTATAGGAAAAATTATATTTAAATCACCGAATCCTTTGGTTGTATCTTGCAATGCCCGCTGAATGACTATTAATAATTCTTCCGCTGATAAACGTTTTAATACATACACCCGCGTACGAGACAATAATGCATTATTTAATTCAAAAGAAGGATTTTCAGTCGTCGCGCCAATAAAAATTAATGTACCCTCTTCAACAAATGGTAAAAAAGCATCTTGCTGTGATTTATTAAATCGATGCACTTCATCAACAAAAAGAACGGTGTTTTGCTGCGTTTGCTGACGTAATGTTTTGGCTGTCTCCACAATGGCACGAATATCTTTGACACCAGCAAAAATGGCCGATATTTTGTGAAAATGCGCATTCAAACTCAAAGACATTAATTGGGCTAAAGTCGTTTTCCCAGTACCCGGTGGTCCCCAAAAAATCATTGAATGCAAAATACCTTGCATTAATGCTTGCTTTAACGGCTTATCATCCCCTAAAAGATGCGTTTGCCCAATAAATTCTTCTAAAGAAGTCGGTCTTAAACGCGCTGCTAATGGTGCAAAAAGTTTAGATTTATTGTCTAGTTTCATCAATCACATCAACGCCCCGAGGGGGAATAAAATTAAATCTTGCTTGAGAAAAATGAGTATTGGTCACCACATTTGAAAAATCAATAATAGTCGTATGACCTAAATGATCTGCTAAAACCATACCGCGAATTTTATTATTCAAAAATCCTAGTTTAATAAAAAGCATTTGGTTGTCTTCATTTTTAGGTGTTAATAAAAACCATTGAATAATATCTTTCGCTTCTGAAACGGCTTCTACTTTAAATCGCTCAGCAATAGCTGCATGCGTATTACTTAATAATAAAGCAGGTGTATCGCCAATTTCTTTTCTTAAAAGACGAACCGTCACTTGATCAAGATCAGGATCATAAACCCATAGACGAATACTATTTGAAACTACAAGCTGTGAATTCGGTTTAGTCACTTGCCAACGAAATTTACCTGGGCGTTGCAGCAACAGATAACCTTCCGATCGTTGCACAACATTCGCATTTTTATCAACAATACGTTGATTAAAATTGGCTTGAATGCTATCTACATTCGCCAATAAATGATTAAGCGTCTGGGTCGCATTATCAGCAAAAATAGCTGATTGCACACAAAAACTTAATAAAAAAATACTCCCTCTTATCATCCATTTTTTATAACCCATTTTCATGCTAACCTCTTGATTTAAAAATAATCAGTTTGGCGGTGGGGGAGCAATCACTTCTCTTGTACCACTTCCATCCATTGGACTCACGCAACCGGCTGCTTCCATTTCTTCCATAATACGCGCGGCCCTATTATACCCAATTCTAAGCCGACGTTGAACCAGGGAAATGGATGCACGCCTGGATTCCGTGACAATAGCCAACGCTTCATCATAGAGTGGATCAGTCTCTCCTTGACCCTCCTGACCTTCTCCTTGGGTATCTTGATCATCTCCTGAGGTAATATCTTCTAAGTAAGCTGGTTTGGCATAGGTTTTCCAGGCTGCAACGACTCGATGAACCTCTTCATCTGCAACATAAGCGCCATGCACCCTGACCGGCACACCTGTGCCTGGCGGTAAATATAACATATCACCATTACCTAATAATTGCTCAGCTCCTTGTTGATCTAAAATAGTTCTAGAATCGATTCGAGAGGATACTTGAAAAGCCACTCGCGTTGGAATATTGGCTTTGATTAACCCTGTAATCACATCAACAGACGGACGTTGGGTGGCTACAATTAAATGGATCCCCGCCGCACGGGCTTTTTGTGCAATTCGGGCAATTAAATCTTCTACTTTTTTACCGACCACCATCATCATATCAGCCAGCTCATCTATCACCACCACAATAACAGGCAAGGGTTGCAACGTGGGGGGTTGATTGCCTAAACTCATTAGCCATTCAGGTGTTGGCAGCGAACTTTCGACTACTTTATTATTATAATTACTTAAATTTCGCACCCCAAGAGCTGACATTAATTTATAACGCCTATCCATTTCAGCCACACACCAGCGTAAAGCATTGGCCGCATCTTTCATATCAGTAATCACCGGCGTTAATAAATGCGGAATACCTTCATAGACAGACAGTTCAAGCATTTTAGGATCGATCATAATTAAACGTAATTGCGAAGGGTCTGCTTTAAATAACATGCTAAGCAACATAGCATTTAAACTCACAGATTTACCAGCGCCCGTTGTGCCTGCTACAAGTAAGTGCGGCATTTTTGCTAAATCAACCACAACGGGATAGCCTGCAATGTCTTTACCTAAAACAAGGCTCACAGGCGATAGTGATTGTTGATAACGTTCTGACTCTAAGATATCTCTTAAGCAAAGTAATTCACGATGCTCATTAGGTAACTCAAGACCAATCACTGATTTTCCAGGAATCACTTCTACCACACGCACACTCGTCACAGACAAAGAACGCGCGATATCTTTAGCCAGTCCAGTAATTTTACTGACTTTAATGCCTGGCGCTAGGTCTAATTCAAATCGCGTGATAACAGGACCTGGATGCACTGCAACCACTTTGACTGACACGCCAAAATCTGCTAAGTGCTGCTCGACTAATTGAGAAAGCTCTTCAAAACTAATACTTGAAAATGCCTTTTCTTCATGAGGAGACGGTGGATTCAGTAAAGTTAACGGCGGTAACATGCCCGTATTTATTGTAACGCTCGTCACTGTTTGGGTTGACTTTTTTAATTGTTTTTCAATTATTTTAGGTTTGATCGATAACACCGGCATTATTTTTTTTGCAGGTGCTAACACTAACGCTTCAGCAGGTAATACTTTTTTCTTTTGACGAGAAAAAGCAAGTAATGATACTAATAATTTTGTCAGCTGTCGTCTGATGATCCCCATTAAACCAAGCCAAGAAATACCCGTAAATAAAGTTAATCCACATAATAATCCGGTCAATAATAACAGCACACTGCCTGTGATATTAAAACTTCGCATTAATTCAACAGTCGTGACGTCTCCTAGAATACCGCCAGAATGGGCTGGCATTTCGATCAAACTATTATGCAAATACAGTCTGACCAAACCGCAACCTGTTAAGAGAATCAAAGCAAACCCAATCAATTTGAAAATAAATTCACTGATTTTAAAATTTGGCATCGATTGATAATGATTAATACCAACCCAAGCCGCAAACACCAGCATAGGTGGTAGCAAATAAGCAATAAAACCAAAAATAGACAGAATCATATCTGCCAAAAATGCACCCGCTCGCCCGCCCCAATTATTAACTTGTTCACTTAATCCCGTGCTTGACCAGCCCGGATCACTGGTATGATAACTCACAAAAGAAACCACTAAAAAAATAGCCAGAGCCGTTGAAAGAATCAATAATCCTTCACGTAATCGTAATCCCATATGAACCGCAATGGGTCGAGGATCAGATTTTTTAGCGGTTGCTTGCTTCAAGGTACACTCCAGGTATTTGACATAGCATTTGATTATCGTACTATATCATTCTTAGAAAATAACTAAAAGCGAGCTTAAAGACTATGCCAAATCAACATCACCGTTTAATTATTTTAGGATCAGGCCCTGCCGGTTGGACAGCTGCTGTCTATGCAGCACGTGCTAATTTAAATCCAGTGGTAATCACAGGTCTTGAGCCAGGCGGACAATTAACCACCACAACCGATGTTGATAATTGGCCAGGAGATGTAGAAGGCTTGCAAGGTCCTGCTTTAATGGAACGCATGCGTCATCATGCTGAACGTTTTAACACTGAAATTATTTTTGATCACATCCAGTCTGTTGATCTTAATCAACGTCCTTTTATTTTAACAGGTGAAATAACTTATACTTGTGATGCTTTGATCATCGCAACGGGTGCCAGTGCGCAATATTTAGGATTGCCTGCCGAAAAAGAATTTATGGGTAAAGGTGTCTCTGCCTGTGCAACTTGTGATGGATTTTTTTATCGTAACCAAAAAGTTGCTGTGATCGGCGGCGGTAATACAGCAGTCGAAGAAGCTTTATATTTATCAAATATTGCCTCACATGTGACTGTTGTTCATCGGCGCGATCAATTTCGTGCAGAAAAAATTCTTTCAGATAAATTAATTCATAAAGCCAAAGAAGGTGGTATTCAAATTGAATGGAATCATGTTTTAACAGATATTATAGGTAATCAAATGGGTGTCACCGGCATGCAAATTAAAAATATACAAACCAATGAAACCAAACAAATTGAACTGCAAGGTGTATTTATTGCCATTGGCCATAAGCCCAATACTGATATTTTCAAAGATCAATTAGATATGCAAAATGGCTATATACTCATTAAAAATGGCTTAAAAGGCAACGTAACTGCAACTAGTATACCTGGTGTATTTGCAGCGGGTGATGTCGCTGATCCTATTTATCGTCAAGCAGTGACATCAGCAGGGTCTGGTTGTATGGCCGCTTTAGATGCCGATAAATATCTTGAAACACTGAAAAAATAGGAGGATATCATGGCAAAAAAAATGCAAACTTTATATGAAAAGGATTTTTACGCCTGGGCAATTCATAATGCGCAATTATTAAAATCAAGAAAATTATCAGAAATTGATATTGACCATATTGCGGAGGAAATCGAAAGCATGGGAAAAAGTGAAAAAAGAGAATTATTAAATCGATTAGCGATTTTATTAGCACATTTATTAAAATGGAAATATCAACCTGCTAAACAAAGTAAAAGCTGGGAATTCACTATCAAAGAACAGCGATTTGAACTAAATGATTTATTAATAGACAGCCCAAGCTTAAAACAAAATTTAATAAAACAACTTTCACATGCTTACCAAAAAGCGCTACTACTTGCAGAAAAAGAAACTGGATTATTTAAGAAAACTTTCCCAAAAGAGTGTCCATTTTCTTTAAAACAAGCGTTACAAAAAGATTATTTACCAAAATAAACTTTAAGAAAAATTTGCAAGTGGGCGTGTTTTCAGGCATCATTTGCAGTTTTGTGACAACCAATTTATATAAGCTTAGGAATAATATGGCAAAAGAAGATCAAATTGAGATGGAAGGCACTGTCCTTGACACGTTACCCAACACGATGTTTAGAGTTCAACTAGAAAATGGTCATGTGGTTATTGCCCATATTTCGGGTAAAATGCGTAAAAATTACATCCGAATTTTAAAGGGAGACAAAGTCACTGTGCAACTAACCCCTTATGATTTGACCAAAGGCCGTATTACCTTCCGCAGCCGGGATGGGAGCAGTCGACAACAACCTGAAAATAAAGATGAAGCCAGTAGTTGATATATTAATGTACATCATGATCCACCGTTTCTCCAATGGCAAATTTTAATTTATTTTCCTCAACTGTCACAATCACATGACCGCCTTGATTGAGTTTGCCAAATAATAATTCTTCTGCCAGCGGACGTTTAATTTGTTCTTGAATTAAACGTGCCATCGGCCGTGCACCCATTTTAATATCATAACCATGCTCTGCTAACCATTTTCGCGCGTCATCTTCAATTTCTAGCACAACATGTTTAGGCTCAAGCTGTACTTCCAATTCCATCAAGAATTTATTAACAACATATAAAATCGTTTTCATATCAAGCGGCTTAAATTGAATAATTGCATCAAGTCGATTACGAAATTCTGGTGAAAAAATCTTATGAACCGCTTTCATTACATCCGTTGTGCTCTTTTCATCAGGCGTAAAACCAATCGATGTTTTATCAAAAGAATCAGCACCTGCATTGGATGTCATAATAAAAATAGTGTGACGAAAATCTGTTTTTCGACCATTGGTATCTGTTAAAGTACCATGATCCATCACTTGTAATAATAAATTATAAACATCAGGATGCGCTTTTTCAATTTCATCTAACAACACCACAGAATGCGGATGTTTATTCACAGCTTCTGTCAGCAATCCCCCTTCATCATAGCCAACATAACCAGGAGGAGCGCCAATTAAACGAGACACCGTGTGGCGTTCCATGTATTCAGACATATCAAAACGAATGAATTCTATGCCTAATATTTTGGCGAGTTGTTTACAAACTTCTGTTTTTCCAACCCCTGTTGGGCCTACAAATAAGAAAGAACCAATGGGCTTTAACGCATCACGCAATCCAGAACGTGATAAGCGAACAGCCGCTCCTAAAATTTCAATCGCTTCATCTTGGCCAAAAATCATCATTTTAAGATCACGGGTTAAACTTTTTAATAATTCACGATCAGACGTCGACACATTCTTTTCAGGAATTCTTGCAATTTTTGCGACTACTTTTTCAATGTCAGACGCTTCAATTATTTGATGACGACTCGCTTCTGGTAGTAAATATTGATAAGCACCGACTTCATCCACTAAATCAATTGCTTTATCGGGCAATCGACGGTCTGAAATATATCGCGCTGATAATTTAGCAGCCGCTTCTAATGATTCGTCAGTATATTTGACATGATGATGTGATTCAAAACGACTGCGTAACCCTTTTAAAATATCAATCGTTTGATCAACAGTCGGTTCTTTGACATCAATTTTTTGAAAACGTCGTGCCAACGCATGGTCTTTTTCAAAAATACCGCGATATTCTTTATAGGTTGTTGATCCGATACAAGTCAGATCCCCTGACGCTAACAGCGGTTTTATTAAATTAGAAACATCCATTAAACCACCCGATGCAGCCCCTGCACCGATAATAGTATGGATTTCATCAATAAATAAAATAGCGCCTTTTTGCGTTTTTAATTGATGCAAAACGCTTTTTAACCGTTTTTCAAAATCGCCGCGATATTTAGTGCCTGCCAATAAACTGCCTAAATCCAAAGAATAAATCATCGCGTCATCTAAAATAGCAGGGACTTTCTTTTCAATAATAAGTCGTGCCAACCCTTCGGCAATCGCAGTTTTACCAACACCTGCTTCACCCACTAAGAGTGGATTATTTTTGCGACGACGACAAAGCACTTGAATGGTTCGTTCAATTTCATCTTCTCGTCCCACTAAAGGATCAATCATCCCTAATTTTGCCCGTGCATTTAAATTCATGGTGAATTGCTCTAAGGGGCTGCCACCACCTTCTGGGCTGTCACCACTTTCACCTTCTTCCATATAATGCTGAGAACCAAATTGATCTTGTTGTTCGCCTGGTCGTGGTTGTTGTACAGGGATACGTGCTTTTGTTGAGCCATGCGCAATAAAATTAATAACATCTAAACGGCTCACATTTTCTTGACGAATTAAATAAACACTTTGACTTTCTTGTTCGCTAAAAATAGCCGCTAAAACATTAGCGCCAGTGACTTCTGTTTTTCCAGAAGATTGCACATGAAAAACAGCACGTTGCAAAACCCGTTGAAATCCTAAAGTGGGTTGCGTATCTCGATCATGAATATGCATAGGAATAATAGGTGTGGTGCGATCAATAAACTCGATTAAATTATTGCGTAATCGACCCAGATTGGCACCGCAGGCTTTTAAAACTTCTACGGCGGCAGAGTTATCAAGCAGCGCAATTAACAAATGCTCCACTGTCACAAATTCATGACGTTTAGCACGTGCTGCTTTAAAAGCTAGGTTCAAAGTATATTCAAGTTCTTTGTCTAGCATGGCACACCTCCTAACTTAAATTAGGTTGCCTCTATGCTGCATAATAGAGGGTGATCATGCTTCCTTGCATACTCCATTACTTGATCTACTTTTGTCTCTGCAACATCTTTACTGTAAATCCCACAAACCGCTTTACCTACTGTATGTATCTCTTGCATAATTCTAGTTGCTAATTCAAGTTCAGTGCCAAAAAAAAGTTGCAACACATGCACTACAAAATCCATTGGCGTAAAATCATCATTATGCATCACCACTTTAAACAACGAAGGTTCTTTCAAAAGTGGCTTTATCTCTTCTCTTATTTCAACTTCAACGAGCGCTCTACCCTCGCCTGAACAAATTATAATCATTCTCCTCATTGACCTCTTACTTATAGTATATGCGTATATCTCATTTTTTCCTTATTCAAAGAAAAAATCCATTGACGTTATCACTAATAGCCAGACATTTTTATACTTTAAAAAGACTACCAAACACTATTTGTGCAAAAAATAATTACTTGACAATAGATTATTTCTCACTATTAAAAAATAAAAGATTTAGGCAAAAAATGCTCATTTTTTCATGTGGTTAATAATTGCATCGCCAAAGCCAGATGAGCTCACTTCTTGGGCATCATTTATTAAACGTGCAAAATCATAAGTGACTGTTTTAGCCGTGATAGCGCCTTCAATGCCTTTGATAATTAAATCAGCAGCCTCATGCCAATTCATATATCGTAGCATCATTTCTGCCGATAAAATCAACGAGCCAGGGTTTACCTTATCAAGTCCTGCATATTTGGGGGCTGTGCCATGGGTCGCTTCAAACATCGCAACAGTATCGCTTAAATTAGCCCCAGGGGCGATCCCGATACCCCCTACTTCAGCCGCCAGTGCATCTGAGATGTAATCGCCATTTAAATTTAAAGTTGCAATCACGCTATAGTCTGCTGGGCGCAGTAAAATTTGTTGTAAAAAAGCATCGGCGATCACATCTTTAATAATAATATCATGACCATTATTAGGATTTTTTAACACACACCAAGGACCGTTATCTATTAAAGTTGCACTAAATTCTTCGCTCGCAAGCTCATACCCCCAATCACGAAAAGCCCCTTCAGTGAATTTCATAATATTGCCTTTATGCACTAAAGTCACAGAGCTTTTATCATGATCTATGGCGTATTGAATGGCTTTTTTAACCAGACGTTTGGTGCCAGCTGCTGAGACGGGTTTAATGCCAATTCCGCACTGTTTGGGAAAACGAATTTTTTTGACATGCATTTCTTCTTCTAAAAAACGAATGACTTTTTTAGCAGCATCACTATCCGCAGGCCATTCAATACCCGCATAAATATCTTCGGAATTTTCACGAAAAATAATCATATCGACATCTTCAGGACGTTTCACCGGACTTGGAACGCCTTTGAAATAACGCACGGGGCGCAAGCAAACATACAAGTCAAGCTCTTGGCGTAGAGTCACATTCAAAGAGCGAATCCCACCGCCCACAGGAGTTGTTAAAGGGCCTTTAATCGAGACGACATAATCTTTAACGGCTGCTAATGTTTCTTTGGGTAGCCATGTGTCTTTATCATATATTTTTGTCGCTTTTTCACCGGCATAAATTTCCATCCAATGAATCTGGCGGCTGTTTTGGTAAGCTGTTTTAACGGCCGCATCGACCACTTTTCGCATGACAGGTGTAATATCAACACCTGTGCCATCGCCTTCAATAAAAGGAATAATAGGATTAGATGGTACGTTTAAAGAAAAATCAGCATTAACAGTGATTTTTTTGCCGTGTTCTGGGATGTGAATGGGATGGCTCATTAAATACTCCTAACTAAAATTTTAATTACTTCTCCCCTTGTGGGAGAAGCTGGCACGAAGTGCCTCTCCCACAAGGGGAGAGGTGAAAAAGCATTTAGCAAAGAAAAAAAGAAAGTATGGTATCAATCTTGTTCGCAACTCACAAGATGTTACATCATACTACATCTTTTCCCCCCTTTTTTTGGTGCGGGCACAGGTGTTGTTTTAGGATCAGAAGAATCAGGGTTAGTGGTTAATGAATCTGTATTGTTTGAAGAGATACTACTTCTATACGCACTATTAGAACTACTATATAAAGTAGAAGGAGTTTGACTCACAGAGGCACCAAAAAGTTGTCGCGCCGATGCAGGTTGTGCAGGTGGTGCAACAGGGGTGAGAGGCCTAGGGGGGGTTTTGGGTGTAGTATTTGGCGTCCTGTCAGGTGTTGATGTTACTTCCGTAACACCCACGACTCTAGTTTGTTGCGGCGGCGTTTCTGGAATATGAACATCAGTAATAGCAGCTAAATCTGCTTGGTCTTTTACTTTTTGTCCACAACAATCATAAGCTGGTTTAAGAGATACTTCTTCATACTTATCTATTTCTACTAATGTTTTAGCAGCCTCCAGATGTGTAGCATAAAATTTATCAGTAAAAGCCTTACATTCTGTTTGCAATTTTTCATCTTGTAAAGTTTTACGCTGGGCTCTTAATTCAGTCAAATTAGTACCACAGTGATTTGCCATATTAACTATAGCTGCATGCAACTCATCTTCTTTTTTTTTCTCTGTGCTAAGTAATGTATATCTACGTTGAGACTCTTTTTCATCAATTGATTTTGCGTCTATTGAGTTAATTATTGCATTTGATTCAATGCAGCGCTGCTTGCAAAGTTTCCATAAGCTGCCTAGTTGTAGTTCCAAATGTGTAATCATTATATGACTTTCTTTTTCAAGACTTGATATATTCTTATAAGTTTTTTGATCTTGCTCTGAAAGAGAACGGATTTTTTCTGCCATTGCAATACCCATTTTCAACAGGCGTTCTACTTCTTTTCTTATTAATTCCTCCGATAGATCAATGCCTTTTTCCTTAAGAGATGCTTTAATATCTGTTATCATTCTAGCTGCAGCCATTATCATTTCTCCTTAAATTTAAAAAAATTTCCCTATGTTGAAACAAGGACAATCTTATCAAGAATGAATCAAAATAGATGCAAGATAAATAAGCTTAAATTTATACGCTTAAAGCTTTCTATGATGAGAAATAATAGGAGCGGGTTCTTCCTCATCTGCTTTATCAGATAGTTTGGGGGATGGGGGTTGTTGACGTATTTTTTCTTCTTGAGCTTGAATAGTTTTATTGATATATGCTATTTCTTTTGCACTTTCTGCTAAAAAATGTTTGATCGGTTGACCAAGTTTAGATTTCTCTTGCGATAAGTGAGCTACCTCAACATAATCTTTAACATGATTAATCGGAGAGCGAGCAATATCGGATAAATTTTTCCTCTGATCTGAAATTTCTTCCCTCATTTTTCCTAGTGCTTCTTTGGTCATTTCTAATGGCTTGATTAGATTATCAACCTTAACCACTTCATCCACATGTTGATGTAACAAATGAAAATTAGGATGGCTTTGTAAACCAGACCATATATCTTCACTCACTATTCTTTTATCATTATCCGTTAAAACAGTCTCTTTTAGACAAGAGGCTATATGCCCTTCCACATAAGGACCACCCAACCATTTTTCTTTTAAATTAGTCATCGAAGTCACACCTTGATGCACTTCTTCAATAAATTTATCAAAAAGTTTTTCTAAGGGATTTCTAAGATCAACCGGCACACCATTCACAGAATATCGTACCTGCTTTATTAAATCATCACGAATACGATTCACAGTTGGAATCACTTTGTAATCAATAATCGCTTTTTTAATGGCTTTTAATTGCGCAATTTTTTCGGCGATCTCGGTAAGAAATAGCTTTAATTGACTTAATAATTGATTGAAAAATTCCATCAGCTGCTTAATTTTGTCTATTAGATTTTCGCGCGCTTCAACTGGTTTTTGCTTGATTAATTCTTCATAATAATAAAATTCTTCTTCTTTACGCTTTTGTCGATCTAATTCCATTTGTCTTAACTCTTCTCGCGCTTGCAAAGCTAAACGCAAAGCATACGCCGCAGTTAATCGTACTTCTTTTTCTACAATTTCTTTTACTTCTTTTTCAGTACGTGCAAAATTTATTTTTTGCGCTTCTATCGAATTGGGATTGCCTCGTCCACGCAAGAAATCCTCTCGTTGACGCTTAATGAGAACCTCTAGTGATTCCGCCAATTCACCATAAATCTGAATCTGACCTTTCATGAAATCACATTCGTTCATTATAAGACACCCCCATCAAACCGTGGAAGGGAACATCCTTGTCTAGATTTATCTGTATAATCTTATTAAGTACAATTTTAACACATTTTTAAGTAAAATAATGCAAAATTAAGGCAAAAAAATGATTTTATACTCCTATCTTATTGATTTTAAAAATATTTTAAAATGTTTCTTTGACAGCTAATGAAATAATGAATACCGCTAAAATGCCTAAAAAAATTACAGCTCCGCGACCGCCTAACACTTGGTAATGCCCAATTGATAAGCCTTTTTTATATCGGCCGCTATACACCATTAGAGCAGGTAACAGCACTAATAAAACTAAACAAATAATCCCTGCATAATTTAAAGCTTGAGTGAAAATACTCGGATAAAAAATAACTAAAATAAGCGGCGGTAAAAAAGTAATACAATTAATAATGATATTGCCGAATCCTTTTTTCTTTATGTGTAATCCATCGGCTAGAAAATCGACTAAACTTAATGAGACACATAAAAATGAAGTCAATACGCAAATAGCCGTGAAAATATGTGCAATAATACTGATAGAATCATTATTTAAATAATCACTTAAAGATTGCGTCAACAAAGCAACTGAGCCACCTGTTTGCATAATATTTAATATATTGTCACGAGGCACAGCGCCTAAAATACTTAAATTCCAGAAAAAATAACAGACAAAAGGAATCAAACTACCGATCAAAATCGCTTGGCGTAATTTTTTAATATCACTATCAAAATAACTGCGCAAACTAGGAATAATATTGGCAAAGCCAAAAGAAGTCAGCGTGACTGTGATCGTTGAAGTAAATAATAACGGATGACCCGCTGCTAATTGTTGTGCTTTAACATGGGGAAAAGCAAAAGAAATCAAGATAAACAAAAAAGTTAACTTGATCGTCATCAACGCACGATTCACATAATCAACTGGTTTAATCCCACGAAATACAATAAACCCAAAAATAATGACAAATAACACAGAATCCAACCAAAGCGGGGTCTGCAACCCTGTTTTTGCAGTCAGCGAATTAAAAAGATCAGACCCGCCTGAAATAAAAGCAGATAACAGCGTATAAAGTAACAACAAAAAACTAACCCACGCAACGAGCGCACCTGGCTTACCTAATGTTTTTTTTGCCATGGTAATAATATTATTGCCAGGCGGCATCCAAAGATTGACTTCCAAAATCAAAAAAGCACTAAAAGTCATGATGCCCCAACACAAAAACATCGTTAAAACAGACATCAAAAATCCACTTTCCGCAGTCACTATAGGTAAAGCTAACATCCCAGCCCCAATAGAGGTACCGACAATTAATAATATTCCGCCCGCAATTTTAGTATCCATTTTCTTCCTTAGATTTACATATGTGACCCAGAATGATACACTTTGTCACTTTATTTAGCTAATATTTTTATGCCACACTTTATTCAAAAACATATCATGATAGGCATGTCTGGCGGGGTAGATTCCTCAGTGGCGGCTTTTTTATTAAAAAAACAAGGCCACCACGTTGAAGGTGTCTTTATGAAAAACTGGGAAGAAGATGACACCGATACCTATTGCCCAGCTGCCAAAGACATGGCCGATGCACAAGCTGTTTGCGATCAATTACAAATTGAATTACATCGCATTAACTTTGCAACAGAATATTGGGAACGGGTGTTTTCACATTTTTTAACTGAATATAAAGCAGGCCGCACCCCCAATCCTGATATTCTTTGTAATAAAGAAATTAAATTTAAAGCTTTTTTAGCCTTCGCACAAAAACGTGGCGCAGATTTTATTGCAACCGGTCATTATGCAAGACTTGAAAAAAATAAAGATCAATTTTTATTATTAAAAGCCCATGATCATACGAAAGATCAAAGTTATTTTTTACATGCTTTAAATCAAACCCAACTATCACAAAGTCTTTTTCCACTGGGCAACCTCACTAAAAAAGAATGTCGACAGTTAGCGTTACAACTTAAGTTTAATAATCATAACAAAAAAGACAGCACCGGTATTTGTTTTATTGGCGAACGTAAATTTAAAAATTTTTTAAATAATTTTCTGCCCGCGACAAAAGGCTCTATTAAAACACTTGAAGGTAAAACGATTGGCACCCATGATGGTCTTATGTTTTATACCATTGGTCAACGACAAGGCTTAAATATTGGCGGGGTTAAACACTTACCTGAAGCACCTTGGTATGTTGCACAAAAAGAAATGGCGACTAATACCTTAATCGTCGTACAAGGTCATGATCATCCTGCGCTGTTATATTCAACTGTGTATGCCAAAGATATTCACTGGATAGGAGATGATCCTATACTCCCATTAAAAGTAACAGCAAAAACCCGTTACCGACAAGAAGATCAGTGTTGTATTATCAAGGCACGCACCGCGCATGTCTGGCAAATTGATTTTGAAACGCCGCAACGAGCGATCACACCTGGACAATACATTGTTTTTTACGACAAACTGCATTGTCTAGGAGGTGGTATCATTATGAATACTCATTTATCACATTAATTTATCACATTAATTTATCACATTAAGGAAAACGCAATGTCTGCACTCTCTTCTTTGACGGCTATCTCTCCCCTTGAAGGGCGCTATTTCGAAAAAATCGCTGATTTACGCCCCATTTTTAGTGAATATGGTTTGATGAAATTTCGTTTAACCGTTGAAATTCGCTGGTTACAACATCTGGCTCAGCATGCAAAATTACCTGAATTACCGCCTTTGAGCCAACATGCGAATGATATTTTAAATGGTTTAATCGAGCACTTTTCTGAACAAGATGCCTTGCGCATTAAGCATATCGAAAGCGTCATTAATCATGATGTCAAAGCGATTGAATATTTTTTAAAAGAAAAAATTGATGGCAATCATGAATTAAAAACCTATAGCGAATTTATTCATTTTGGCTGCACATCTGAAGATATTAATAATTTATCCTATGCTTTGAGCTTACAAGCTTCACGTAAACAATGTCTTTTACCCGCTTTAGATGAATTATTAGCTATTTTAAAAAATATGAGCCATCAATATGCAGCAATCCCCATGCTTTCTCGTACCCATGGTCAACCCGCCACCCCCACAACTGTTGGTAAAGAAATTGCAAATATCGCAGCTCGCCTACAACGTCAAGCAGAACAACTCGTTGCAACCCCTATTCTTGGTAAATTAAATGGCGCAACCGGAAATTATAATGCTTTTTGTATTGCTTACCCAACTGTTGATTGGCAACTGTTAAGTAAAAATTTCGTTTGTGAGTTAGATCTTCATTGGAATGCTTATACGACACAAATTGAACCGCATGATTATATCGCTGAGTTTTTTGCGATTTTAATGCGAATAAATACTATTTTGATAGATTTTAATCGCGACATGTGGGGATATATTTCATTGAATTATTTCAAACAAAAATCACTACAATTTGAAGTGGGATCATCAACCATGCCACACAAAGTTAATCCTATCGATTTTGAAAATGCAGAAGGTAATTTAGGAATGGCTAATGCTTTATTATCTTATATGGCAGAGAAACTACCGATTTCACGTTGGCAACGTGATTTATCTGACTCAACTGTATTACGCAACATAGGGGTTGCAATCGCACACTCCGCATTAGCTTATCAAGCTACTTTAAAAGGATTAAGCAAAGTGAGTGTCAATGAAGAAATATTACAAGCTGATTTAAACCAACATTGGGAAATTTTAAGTGAAGCGATACAAACAGTGATGCGTCGACATCAGATTCCTGAACCTTATGAAAAATTAAAAGCCTTTACTCGCGGCAAACCCATGACTCAAGAATTATTGCAGCAATTTATTGCAAAATTAGCGCTTGATGATGAAACTAAAAAAACGCTTTATGAACTGTCGCCTAATAGTTATTTAGGGTATGCTTGTGACTTAGCTAAAAGGATTTAATCCTGTCATCTGCAAATGACACTATCATTATTCCCGCCTACGCGGGAATGACAAATAAAAAAGGACAAAGGACCATGTTCAAATCATTTTTTTCTAAAATTAATAAAAAATTTGTCAACTGGCTCATCAAAGAACCCCCTATTAAAAATCTACCTGCTTTTGACTTTACTCGCTTAAAATATGAAATCCGTCCGGGTGATGTTTTATTAATTGAAGGTCGCAGCAGAATTAGTTCTGTGATACGCGCAATCACTCAAAGTTCTTGGACACATTCTGCTTTATATATTGGTCGTTTACATGATATTGAAGATCCTTATTTACGAAAATTAGCAGCCACGCATTTAACAAAACGCGAAAATGTGCGTTTGATCATAGAAGGATTATTAGGCCAAGGGACTATTATTTCTCCGTTAAGCAACTATAAATATAATTATATTCGAATTTGTCGTCCCATTGGTTTAACACCTGAAGATACAGAGCTTGTGATACGCTATGCGATCAAAGCATTAGGTAAGCCTTATAATGTTCGTCATTTTCTTGATCTTGCGCGATTTTTATTGCCTTGGTCCATTTTGCCACGTAGATGGGGGTCTAGTTTATTTAAAACTCCGTCAGGTGAAATTGAAAGTGGTATTTGTTCCTCATTGTTAGCTGAAGCTTTTACCAGTGTTAAGTTTCCCATCTTACCGCTGATTAAAACGGATGAATCTACTGGTTTTGAATTGATTCACCGCAACCCTCATCTTTTTTCGCCAAAAGATTTTGATTATTCGCCTTATTTTAATATTATTAAATATCCACTATTTGATCCAAATGAACCGTTGCCTTATTATCGACGGTTACCCTGGGCAACAGACGGTGTTTTGCATCATGATCATGGGGTTTTAACTGAACCACCCCATGTACAAGCCAAAAAACGCAAAGCATTTTTGGATCAGTTATTAGCTGATGAATTACCGACAAAAAAGAAAAAATCAAAGAAAATAGAAGAACCAGATGATAATATTTCAAAACCTGAAACAGATTAGTAATAAAAATTAGGAATAAAAATGCTGCCTCACCCTTTGTTTGATACATTAGAAAATCTTCATGAATCACTGCCTGGTATTTTAAATTATATCAAAACAACAAATATTGCGCAGGCTGACAAAGAACATCAATTGTGTTTAGAATTTTTAAAAAGCTACGGTCGTTCTCGAGATACTTTTAATGCTTATCGACGTGAAGTCGAGCGCATTTTACACTGGTCATGGCAAATTTGTAAAAAACCTTTAAAAGATATATCACGCAATGATATTCGTGATTATTTTACTTTTGTATTGAACCCGCCCAAACAGTGGATTGCGACTAAAACAGTTGCGCGATTTATGGTAAATGATGTCGGTTTAAGAGTGGCAAATCCCGCTTGGCGGCCTTTTGTGACTCGATTAAGTAAAGCAGCTATCCGATTAGGTAAAAAAGTCGATGCATCGATTTATCAATTAAGCAATAAATCATTAGAAGCTGTTTTTGCATCTCTCAGTTCACTGTTTACTTTTTTGCAGCAAGAACATTATTTAGACGTGAATCCTGTCAGCTTAGTTCGTCAAAAAAGAGGATTGATTCAACGTCATCAAACACGAAGGATCACACGTAAATTAAGTCGGCTACAATGGAGTACAGTCGTACAAACCGCTGAACAAATGGCAACAGATGATCCACAACATGAGCGAACTTTATTTTTGATTGCTATTTTTTACCTGCTAGGTGTGCGCATTTCAGAATTAAGTTTTTCACCGGAACGGGAAGCCACTATGGGTCATTTTGCGCCTGATAAATCTGATCTATGGTGGTTTACAACTGTGGGTAAAGGCAATAAAATACGGGATATTGCGGTGCCGGATGCTTTGTTACTTGCTTTAAAGCGTTATCGACTGTATCTTGATTTACCGCCCTTACCAAAACGTGATGAAATGACGCCTTTATTTCCTAAACTAAAAGGTAAAAATGGGCTGGGTGCACGACAAATTCGTAACTTAGTGCAACAGGTATTTGATCGTGCGATTAAAACTTTGCAAATGCAGGGCAAGATAGATGAAGCAGATGATTTAGCAACAGCGACTGTTCATTGGATACGCCATACTATGATTTCAAGAGAAGTAGAATTTCGTCCTAGAGAACATATTCGAGATGATGTCGGTCACGAAAATCCTGCTACAATGGATAAATATATCGATACTGACAGGACAGAAAGGCATTTATCAGCCAAGCATAAAACATTAATAGGAGAATAAAAATGTTAACTTCCATTTGCACAATAGGTTCCCGCCTACGCGGGAATGACAGAGGGAGGAAACTATTACCGTTATTACTTTTATTAACGACAAATACTTATGCCTGGATGTGTCCCAGTGGTTTTAATATTATTAATCCTGGAGACACATTAGACCAGGTCAAAGCCAAATGTGGCAAGCCTCCTTTTGAAAAGAAAATCTCACAACCTGCCGATGTACCACAAGAATGGGGTTATTATGTCCCCGTCAATCCGCCTAATCCTGCTACTATTAAAATGTCGGTGGTTTTTACCCAAGGAAAAGTAGTTAATATAACTATTAATGCCATGAGCTTAGTCAGTTCCAGTGTCTGTGGACCGACAATTAGCGTAGGTGATTCGATGGAAGCGGTGAAAACAGCGTGTAAAGCCCCGATGTTTATCAATAAAGGCACGCCTCAGCCTGGTCAAGCACCTGCTGCAGAAATTACGCAAATTAAATATAATACTTCATCCCCGCCAGACACATTGATTTTTGTGAATGGTATTTTACAAGAAAGAAAATAGGAGCAACTTAAATGACTATATTTAGCCTGGAACAACGTATTTTAGTCTTATGTGTTTTATTATTATTATTTTTCATTCCTGCAGCGAATGCGGCGGTTGATAGTTCTGATGCTGCTGTTAAAAATGTTTATTACGAATGGTGCAGTGCTATTCACACAGCCAAAGGCCATGCAGATCAGATTATTAAATTTTATGCGCCTGATGCTATTTTAATTCCAACACTTTCTTCTGATTTTCTAATCAATAAAGACAATGGATTAGTGGCTTATTTTACTATGTTAGCGAACTTACCAAATATTAAATGCACGCCAGACAAATTAGTAACACATGTTCATGATGGCATTGCGACGAATATTGGGTTATATCATTTTAGTTTTGAAGAAAATGGCAAAACAGTTAATTTGCCTGCGAGATTTACTTTTGTTTATAAAGACATTAATGGAAAATGGATGATTATTTCCCACCACTCTTCGAAAATGCCTTGACATTTTTTCCGTCAGAAGAAGGTGAAAGAACTGAAGAAGGAGATGCAAGAGAAGAGCCGAATATCCCAACTGATGACGGACTCGAGACAGATTGAGATTGAGATGGACTCGGAACAGCAGCAGTGGAAGGAGAAGATTTCTTAATGTATTTTTTTTTATTTTCAGAATTATCTTTTCTTCCTTTTGAGATTGCAGCTAATTTAGCTTCATGTGATGTTGGCCTATCTTTTTGATCATCATCTGATGACACACTGGCACTCCATTTTTTAGCTGCATTAAACAGTATATTAATACTCCCAGTGATCACTTGCATCGTAATGGATGCGGCTGCTGCAATGGCAGTTGCAATAAAAACTTGCGTGACCGTTGCAAACGATCCTAAAGCAGCTGTCACTAATCCTGCAATAGGCTCTATTATAGGCGCGAAAGCAGTTGCTAAAGCAGGAACAAATTGTCCACCGGGTAATAAAGCCAAAGCAAAAATAACTAAATTAAGTGTGAGTAATAATCCATTTTTTAAAAATAATATAATCCCAGCTGAAATAGGGGGATAGATTTTATTATATCGTTCATTTTCTGCATTTCTACCTAGATCAAAGACAGCTGCCAATCCACTTGAAATGATATTGCAAAATGCATCAATTGTTAATCGTAGATAACTCGCTGTATTACCCACAATATTAAAAATTTGCGCAACAGCCCATAAAGGTATACCGATGAATACTATGGCTAGTCCTGCTAAAATTCGTAAAACATACGAGTTTTCTTTATTAAACATTGCATCTGAAAAAATAGACATTGGTTTAGTAAATAGCGCGCCTATTTCTTTAAAAAAAAGCTCTATGACTGCAAGAATTGCACTTATAGGAACATTAAGCAATTGAAGTACATCCTCTCCACCTCTAAACCAATCAAAATAATATTCCTTTTTTATTTTCATTACGCCATTTTCAACAATAATGATCTCGTTAATATTCCTAAATTTTGGAAAAAACACTGCTCTAAAAGTTGAAAAACCATCCTCTTTTACTGCTTCGAAAGGAAGAACTGCCGATAAATCTTTACCCCCAAGGAGAGGGAGCTCTATCGACAATTTTCTTCCTCGAAGCGAAAGACATTGATGAATAGTTGTTGCTATTATGTCTGCATCAACCGCGGCTCTTTTAGTTTTCTGTATTTCATTGAAGTCCCCTCCTCTCATTGTGAATTTCACCAAAAGCTGGTTAACTTCAGTTGATATTATTAGTGATTTAGGATCAAGCTTGATAGAAGCAATTAAGTTCCTTTCTGGAATTGTTTTTGGTTTTAGTTTTGGTTTTAGAGTTTCTGATTGCATAAAGCGGGCTCCATAGAAGCACATACTATTATTATGAACCAATATTGATGAAAGGGTTGTTAAGAAATATAAAATATAATATTTTAATTTTCAATAAGTTATATTTCTAACAACTATATATTTTTTCTTTGTACACGATAAAAAAAAATTTTTTATATAGACTGCAGAGAAACTTTAAATATAACTGTTTTTCCTGGCGCTTTTGCCTCCCAAGGGCGAGCATAAATAAATCGAAGAGACGTTTGTTGCGGGACTTTGAAAGCCGCAGATTTTGCTTGAAATATCCAGACTTCTACGCCACTTGCACCCACTACTCTCATGGCAGATTTTTGAAAATAATGCTTAATCGGCACTAATAAAGCATGATCATAACTCATTAAAAACCACGAATACCCCGTGGAAGGATTGGATTGCAATTCAATAATAAACTGCGATTGATTAGGTGTCACTGAAATAACTGCTTGCGTTTCAGAATAAATAGGTTGTGATATTTGTTGCGCTGCTGCAAAACTTATTTGATAAAAAAAACTGATTGAGATTATTAATAAAACCATTAACCATTTTATGCGACACATTGTGTTATTCCCTTTATTTTTTGCAATTGATTAAAGAGCGCTTCTTTAAATTGATCGTGCAGCAAAGCGCTCACCGATAAATAAAAAAAACGTTCATCTGCAAAACGACTACATTTTACCGCATCTTTCTCTGTCATCAGAATAAGAAAATTATCATTTAATTTAAAATCTTTTTCGACAAAAAGATAATGATCTGGATAAGCATGTTCAATAATCTGCAATCCATGATATCGTAATAATTTATAAAAGCGATCCGGATGACCAATCGCTGCAAACGCATGCACCGGCTTTTGCTGAAAATCTTTAAGAGAACGCTCATCATATTTATTTTTTAATGAAAAAACTGCTTCAGGCTGTAATGTCATCGTAGTTTCAGAAAGATGCTCGCCCTGTGAAATAACAAAATCTACTCGTTTTAAACGAGAAATCGGCTCACGCAACGGTCCTGCCGGCAATAAACAACAATTGCCAAATTGTCTAACCTCATCCACTACTGCAATTTCAATATCTCGTGCTAAACGATAATGCTGTAATCCATCGTCACATAATACAATATCGCACTGCGTGCGATCTAATAAAGCTTTCACTGCTTGTGGACGATCAATACCAATCATGACAGGACAAAGACTTCGTTTATGCAAAAGCAACGCTTCATCCCCTACTTGATCAGGCTCAGATTCTTTGGTGATAAAAAGCGGTAATCGCTGTCTTTTTCCCCCAACACCACGACTCACAATTCCTGGATGCAGGCCTTGTTCTTTTAAAAAATGCGCTAATGCAATCACTAACGGTGTTTTCCCAGTGCCACCCACAGAAATGTTTCCCACAATAATCACCGGCACTGAAAATTGAATGGTTTTTAAATATTTATTTTTGTAAAGACAATAACGCAAAGCAACTATTCCACGAAATAGCCATGAAAAAGGTAATAATAAAACAGTCACAAAAGAATAACGAGGTTGGTACCAAAAGCGTTTCGTTAAGCTATGCATAAGCTGTTTCTACTTCTTTAAACTGCATTTTATATAATTTAGCATAACAGCCATCACGCATTAATAAATCAGCATGGTTGCCCATCTCAACAATACGGCCTTGGTCTAGCACAATAATTTTATCAGCATGCTCAACTGTTGATAAACGATGAGCAATCACAAAAGTAGTGCATTTTCGCATTAAATGTTCTAGAGCAGCTTGAATATAACGTTCAGACTCAGTATCTAAAGCAGATGTCGCTTCATCTAAAATTAAAATAGGCGCATTTTTTAAGATAGCACGCGCAATTGCAATACGTTGCCTTTGACCACCAGACAATAAAACACCATTTTCTCCAATCAAACTATGGATACCCTCTGGCAATGACTGAATAAACTCATGAGCATAAGCCGCTTTAGCAGCAGCCATCACTTCATCATCTGTCATATTTGCTGAGCGGCCATACGCAATATTATTCTTGATAGTGTCATTAAATAAAATAACATTTTGTGAAACCATGGAAAATTGCCGACGTAAATCCATTAAACGATAATCATGAACCGACACATCATCTAATAAAATATCACCGGTAAAATTCGCATAAAATCGTAACATTAAATTAACTAATGTTGATTTTCCTGTACCCGATCGTCCAACCAAGGCCACGACTTCACCCGGATGAATCGTAAAATCTAGATTATGTAAAATAGTCATTTCATCTTTATAAGCAAAATTAACTTTTGCAAAAGTAATTTTACCCATTGCGCGTTCCAATGTTTTTGTACCCAAATCATTTTCGGGCGGTTCATCTAATAATTCAAAAGCAGTTTGCGCACCTGCAACCCCGCGATATAATTTATTTTGCATCGTAGTTAAGTCTTTCATCGGTTTTAATAAAGCAAGCATGGCGGCAATCATCGCCACAAAACTTCCTGGCGAAAAAATAGATTTAGCAATATCTAATGTGGCAACATAAAGCGTGACAGACAAAGCAAACGCTGCAATTAATTGCACACTTGACACACTCCATGCACGTGCTGCAACGACTTTCATTTCGCGTTTATTATTAATCAGGGAAGCTTGATTAAACTTATGAATTTCATCTGCTTGACCATCAAACGCACGCACTACTTTATAGCCTATGATATTTTCTTCTGCATGATGGGTTAAACTTGCCATAGAATCTTGAATACTTAAACTTAATCGCCTGACCCGTTTACTCGCAATCCGCATCACAATAGTAATAAGCGGAATAATTAAGAAATACATCAGTGATAATTTCCAATTAATAGTAAACATCACAAATAATAAACCGACGATTAAAAAGCCTGCACGAATAGCTGTCGTCAATACATCAGTACTGGCATTTGCAATTTGTTCAACACTGTATAAAATCACTGATAAAATTTGCCCTCCGGTATTATGATCATAATATCGTGCAGGTAGTTTTTGTAGATGTGCAAACAAGTGCTGCCTTAATAAACGGATCACATTGCGCGATGCATAAGCAATATTATAATTTGAAAAAAAACTAGCAATCCCACGCGCACCAAAAGCAAATAATACTAAAAAAGGCGCCCAAGCTAAAAATTGATGATTTTTTGCAACAAGCCCCTCGTTTAAGAGCGGTTTTAAAAAATAAACAAACCAGGCATCCACTCCAGAATACACAGCACTGGCAACAATAGCTGTCATTAAAGAAACCCAATATTTTTTAACATATTGAAATAATCTTGCATAGACTACTAAGACATTTTCTATTTTTTTGGGTGCTGATTTTGCATTCTTCATCACTTAAATTACCATCAAACGAGTTGCTGATTATGCTACCATAAATATTAAAAAATTACCCTGTTGATAACCGCAATCCTACCGTATACTTAGAAATAATTTTAAATAAATAATTTTGCTCAAAGATTTAATAAGGATTTTATCATGCAAGCCCTACAAAAATTAATTGAAAATGCTTTCGAGGATAGGCTCAATCTAACCCCACAAACCACCCCCGCTGATCTACAACATGGTTTAAACCAAGTGATTGATTTATTAGATAAAGGTCAGCTGCGAGTGGCTGAAAAAATCGATAACACTTGGCAAACACATCAATGGATCAAAAAAGCAGTTTTATTATATTTTCGTACTCATGATAATAGTGTAGTCTCCGGGGGCTTTACTGATTATTTTGACAAAGTACCCCTTAAATTTTCTGATAACCCGGGAAAAATTGCAGCTTCTGGGGTGCGAGTCGTCCCACCAGCTGTCGCTCGTTTAGGTGCTTTTATCGCTGCTAATACTATTTTAATGCCTTCTTATGTCAATATTGGTGCATTTATTGATACCGGCACGATGATAGATACTTGGGCAACAGTCGGCTCCTGCGCACAAATTGGTAAAAATGTGCACATATCAGGCGGTGTTGGTATTGGCGGGGTACTGGAGCCCTTACAAGCCAATCCGACGATTATTGAAGATAATTGTTTTATCGGTGCACGTTCTGAAATTGTTGAAGGCGTCATTATTGAAAAAGGCGCTGTTATTTCTATGGGTGTGTATATTGGCCAAAGCACGCGTATTTATGATCGCGCCACTAAAACCATAAGCTATGGGCGCATTCCACCGGGTGCCGTGGTCGTACCAGGCAGTTTACCCAGCGATGAGGGGGACTATAATTTATATTGCGCAATTATTGTCAAAAAAGTCGATGAAAAAACACGTGAAAAAATCACTTTAAACGAATTATTAAGAAGCATCTAATATGCCTAATCTATCTGATACTTTACTACTTGCTGAAGAACTGATTCGCAGGCCTTCTATCACGCCCAATGATTTAGGTTGTCAGTTATTGATTGCTGAACGATTACGAAAATCGAATTTTCGCATTGAACATATGCCATTTGGTGAAGTCGATAATCTCTGGGCACGTAACGGCACTCATGGTCCGCTGGTTGTCTTTGCAGGACACACCGATGTTGTTCCTCCAGGACCCCTAGACTCTTGGTCTAAAGATCCTTTTGAACCTTATATCCAAGAAGGATTACTCTATGGACGAGGTGCTGCTGACATGAAAGGTGGATTAGCTGCCATGATTATTGCGGCTATAGAATTTATAAAAAAACATCCTACTTTTAATGGATCGATTGCTTTTTTAATCACAAGTGATGAAGAAGGCCCACATAATTTGCATGGCACCCAAAGAGTGATTGCAGAGCTTATCAATCGCGGAGAAAAAATTGATTATTGCCTAGTGGGTGAAGCAAGCTCGAATAAAAAAGCAGGGGATCAAATACGGGTCGGCAGACGCGGTTCGTTAGGAGGAAAATTAACTATTCATGGGAAACAAGGTCATGTCGCCTTCCCTGATTTAGCAAAAAATCCTATTCATTTATTTGCAGCTGCATTAGATGAGCTAACTAAAACCACCTGGGATATGGGCAATGAATATTTCCCCGCCACCACATTTCAAGTCTCCAATTTACAAGCGGGTTTAGGGGCTTTAAATGTGATTCCACCGACTTTACAGGCGTTTTTTAATTTTCGTTTTTCAACAGCCTCTACTGCAGACATTTTACAAAAACGCGTTGCATTGATTTTAAAAAAACATGGTTTGGATTTTGATTTACAATGGGATTTAACTGGGCATCCTTTTTTAACGGCGCCTGGCAAATTAATCACTGCGGTTAAAACAGCAATTCAATCTGTCACGGGGCTTGATACTATTTTATCAACGGGCGGTGGCACATCCGATGGTCGTTTTATCGCACCCACCGGTGCTGAAGTCGTCGAACTTGGACCTTGCAATGCCAGTGTTCATCAAGCAGATGAGCATGTTGCAATTGCTGATCTATTGAAACTGACAAAGATGTATCAAGTGATTTTAGAAAAATTATTAGTTTCTTAAAGAGTTGAGCTTTAAAAATGATTGCACAATTAAACATTCTAGTTTAACCTTACGCTCCATACAGGAATGCCTATCAAAAAAAAGGTATTCAGGATGGAGAGGTGTCCGAGCGGTTTAAGGAGCACGCCTGGAAAGCGTGTGTACGCTAACAGTGTACCGAGGGTTCGAATCCCTCTCTCTCCGCCAGGTTTTTGGCAGACGGCATTGGTCTCTTCGCGACGATATGCTGCAAACCCCGCCAGGTCCGGAAGGAAGCAACGGTAGTGGCAGATTCGGGCGCAGAAGATCAGGCTGATGTTGGCTGCCTCCTTTATTATTACTCAGTTTGAATGGAGTAACGCGTGATGAGTTATCAAGTTCTTGCACGTAAATGGCGCCCCCATACTTTTCAACAGATTATTGGCCAAGAACATATCGTTCGCATTCTTAAAAATGCTTTAGAACTAAACCGTTTGCATCATGCTTATTTATTCACAGGTACGCGAGGGGTTGGCAAAACCACTCTTGCACGTCTTTTAGCTAAGTGTTTCAATTGTGAAAAAGGAGCCACTGCAACGCCTTGTGATACTTGTAAAAATTGTATTGCAATTGATGCAGGTCGTTTTTTAGATTTATTAGAAATTGATGCAGCTTCCCGCACCAAAGTCGAAGATACCCGAGAACTCCTAGAAAATGTGCATTATCAACCTGCAGAAGGTCGATACAAAGTCTATTTAATTGATGAAGTGCATATGCTTTCTGGGCATAGTTTTAATGCTTTATTAAAAACATTAGAAGAACCGCCTGCTTATGTTAAATTTTTATTAGCAACAACTGATCCTAAGCGTTTGCCCATTACTATTTTATCGCGTTGTCTGCAATTAAATTTAAAACGCGTAGAAGCTTCGCAGATAGCGCTACATCTGCAACACATTTGCACGAGCGAAAAAATTGCCTTTGAAGTACCTGCTTTAAATTTGTTAGCAAACGCCGCAGAAGGTAGTTTACGAGATGCATTAAGTTTACTTGACCAAACGATTTGTTATTGCAACGATCACATCACACAAAAAGAAACCGAGCAGATGTTAGGGAGCATCGAGCAAGAGGCTTTATTTAACTTATTACAAGCATTATTCAATCAAGATGGCGCACAATTATTAGCAGAAATTAAACACTTAAGTGAATATGCTGCTGATTTCCAGTTAGCATTAGAAGATTTATTAACTATTTTGCATCGCATTAGCATTGCCCAAGTCATTAAAGATGCACCCGATCACTCCCCAGACATTGAAAAATTTGCGCAGTGTTTTTCACATGAAGAAGTGCAATTATATTATCAAATTGCGCTCATTGGTCGCAGGGATTTGCCATTAGCCCCCAATCCAGAACAGGGTTTTGAAATGGTTTTATTAAGAATGTTGGCATTTAAGCCTGTTAATATCAATAATCCTCCTGCTGCTAAAAAAATAATATCGCCTATTAAAATTAAAACAAAAACAGAAACAGCACCAACACTTATGATAGATAATTATAATTGGGCGCAACTATTACCTCAATTAGAACTAAATGGTTTAGCTTATGTTTTAGCGGCGAATTGCACGCTTAAAGCTATCATAGAAAATAAGATAACACTTATCTTATCCACGCAGCATTCTGCCATGTGTAATAAAAAATTAATTGAGCGTGTAGAACAAGCTTTAACCCGCGTTTTTAAAAAACCAATGCAACTTGATATTGCTTTATCTACTGACGAAATCGACACCCCCACCAAGCAACAGCAAAAAATAAAAACAGATCGTGCGGATGCTGCTAAAGAAGCCATTAAAAATGATGAAGATGTCCGAAAAATTGTTGATCTTTTTAATGCAACGATTGATATCAATTCTATTACAGCACTTTAAGAAAAAATAAAGAAAAAAAGGTTGCAAGATCAGAATTGCAATGAAGAAAAACTTTTAGTACTATTGGCGTCACAAAAAATACTATTATATTATTATATGGAATATATTGATGGACTCTCGTAGAAAACCACTTAGAACGCCCGATTCAAATCCTTGTTCCTCCCTAATAAGCTCAACAAGAAGAATGGTAAGTTCTCTTCCGTCAATCAGATCTGCGCAGCCCTATGGTTCATCAGCAGTCTATGTGAAAGGTACTTTCCTGAAAGGACTGGGAGATATTCTCTGTGATCCTTCAGGAAAAGGGATGGGCACACTCATCTTTGACACACTAGCTCCTGCGATTTCAGAAAAAGAGAATTCTAATGGTTGCGCTGTATTTACTCTAGGGCCACCTGTTTTAGGAGTCACAGGTATGTTAGTGACTAGCAGTGAGGCCATTAAATCCGTTATGAAAACGAATCAAGATAATATTAATAATCATGATGGAGCGGGTAACTTAGGGAAATTTTTAGGTAAAAATACGATTTTTTTAATGAAAACAGACGATCAAAAATGGAAAAATGCGAGAACACGCCATGCTCCTTTCTTTTCTGATAAAAAGCAGCTAAATCTCAATATCCCGCAAATCTATAAAATAATTAATGAAAAAATGCAAGCAATCGATCAAACAGGTACTATCCCCGATTTAGAAAAATTTTCAGCCCATTTTACTATGGAAGTCATGGCTAAAATAAATTTAGGAATGACGGTTTTCCCTGATGAAACTAAAGATACGCTTCACAAAATTATGAATGATGTGGCTTGTGAATTAGGCAATCAAACTGGGACTTTTCAAAAAGCGATGGTTCCATTTTTAAATTATTTTCCCTTAAATCATATTTTCGCTGCAGATACAGTGGATCGCTACTTTAATCCTAAACTCCATAAACTAATAGATGAAGGTGATCATTTTTTGCGAGAGAAAATTCTTCTTCCTAATGAAGAATCTATTAGAACAACAAAAAAAAATTGGATTGTAGGAGATGATAAAATTATACCTGATGCAATGAAAGATTTTTTATTGAGTAAAGAGGCAAGAGATCGTGCCGTACACGCGCTGACTGCAGGGACAGAAACCACAACACACTTGATATTCCATGGAGTAGCGACACTAGGCTTACCTGAAAGTAAAGAGATCGTTAAAAAATTACGAGAAGAAATTGCTTCTATTAAAAATGGAGATATTAGCCAATGGGAGCTAAAAGATTTTGAAGAGGCGCGGTATCTTAATGCTTTTATTGATGAGTTATTGCGTTTATATCCTCCTGTGCCTGTGATGTTGGCAATTGGTAAATCAAAATATGATACTCCTTTTAAAATTGAAGATATGACGTTGAAAGGAGGCGAATATATTTTTTTATCCCCTGCTGTGACGCATCGTTTAAAATCGATTTGGGGAAAAGATGCAGATGTCTTTAGACCTGAACGTTTTTTTGAAGAAAAATGCCCGAAGAAGAATCCATTTGCCTATTTCCCTTTTGGTTGGCAACCAAGGGTATGTGTTGGTAAAGATTTTGCTAAATTAGAAGCAATGATGATTTTTATCAATTTTATTAATCAGTATGACTTAAAATTACAAGAAACGCTCAAACATCCGCTGCCCTATAATGTGATATTTACTGCGCAAACTGCATTAAAAGGATTAAAAATGACATGTGAAAAGAGGACGTTATGCTCGGAAGTAACGCTTAAACTAACAGAAGAGAGAGAAAAATCGTCGTCAATGAGACTATAAACACCTCCCCTAGCAAAAAATTTTCATAGAGCCATTTTGATAAATTTGTTAATATTGCAAAACATTTGAATATACCTATTAGGAGTCAAAAATGAGTGAAAAACCTGGTTTAGGCGAATTAATGAAAAAAGCCCAAGAAATGCAAAAAAAAATGCAAGAAATTCAAGAGCAAGTTAGCAAAATGGAAGTAACCGGCCAATCCGGTGGTGGTTTAGTGAAAATCACTATGACGGGTCAACATATTGCTAAACGTGTCACGCTTGATCCTACTTTGATGAAAGAAGAAAAATCTATTGTGGAAGACTTAATTGCTGCTGCGATCAACGATGCTGTGAGCAAAATCGAACGTGGAACACGTGAAAAAATGTCTTCATTAACAGGGATGAAATTACCAGATGGCTTGGAATTACCACCTAGTAGTTAATTTGTAGCTAATTTTTATGATCTTTAGCCCTTTACTGCAGCAATTGATAGAAGCGTTGCGATGTTTGCCTGGTGTTGGACCTAAAACAGCGCAGCGCATGGCGTTTCAATTGTTAGAAAAGGGCAGGGATAAAGGAAAATATCTTGCGACGATTATGCAGCAAGCATTGCATAATATTGGTCACTGTCAACAATGTCGTACTTTTTGCGAAAGTGATCTTTGTAAACTCTGTGAATCTGGAACCCGCGATCAGTCGCTGTTATGTATTGTAGAAAACCCAACGGATATTGTGGCAGTCGAGCAAATGGGACACTATCGCGGATTATATTTTGTGCTGATGGGGCATTTATCTCCTTTAGATGGAATTGGACCGAATGATTTAGGCATGCCTCAACTACTTCCGCTATTAATTAAAAAAAACGTAAAAGAAGTGATTATTGCGACTAATCCAACGGTTGAAGGAGAAGCAACAGCGCATTACTTATCTGAATTAATTAAAAAAACACCTGTTAAAGTCACCCGCATTGCCCATGGCGTCCCGTTAGGCGGAGAATTGGAGTATATCGATAGCGGAACATTAGCACATGCCTTTTTGGGAAGAGAAGTGATTTAAAAAATGTAGGGGGGATTAGATGCGTTTTTTGCATCGTAATCCACCAAAAATATAAATGCTTTTTGTTTTAATTTGGTGGATTACGATGCAAAAAACGCATCTAATCCCCCCTACATTTCTTTTCATCATTTGGTTTTTTGTGAAAGTTCACATACAATAACCTAGATTTATATATGAGGATCCAAAGATGTCGAAAATGAAAGATGTTTTTTTAAAAGTAGCTCTCGGATTGACCTGTTTATTAAATATACTAACCGCACACGCACAAACGTATGTTGTGACACAAGTCCCACCACAATCTATGATGTCACCCCCGCAAACTGTTATAGTCGCGCCACCACCAAGGGAAGTGATTGTCGTGCCGCCTAATGCAGTTTATTGTAAAAATATTCCAGCAACATACGTTCATCATCATCAAAAGTGGATCGATGCGCATCGTGTTTGCACCGGCAGACAAGGTCAAATTCGATGGACTTCTGCACATTGGGAATGTAATAGATTTAACTGGAAAGGTGTTTGCAAAAAGTGGGATTGGATACCAAGTACTATTGTAAGACGATAATGATCTGCTATAACTTCTCCCCAACCTCCCTTTCTTCAAAGGGAGGGATGCTTATTTAATGCAACCTTCCTCTCTGCGCATCTGAAATAGGTGAAAGCAATGCAAACTTTGGGATCTCAATTGAAAAAGAGACTTCCTCTAATGTTTGCATTTGATATTGCCCTTCCATCGTACCTTTAGGTGTCATCAGTTGACATAAACTGCTATAAGCAAATTTTCGGCCAGGTTTAATAATTGGCTGCAACCCAATCACACCCGGTCCTTTGACTTCTTCAATATGCCCTGACAAATCAGTAATGCGCCAATATCGATTTAATAATTGCACGATGTGATCACTTTCGTTAGTAATCGTAATTTCGTAAGACCACAAAAATCGTTTACTCTCCATGATCGATTGCTCAGGTAAATAATAAGATTCTGCTTGAATTGTTATTTTCATCTCACTCATAAATCAACTTCTTAAGAAAACACCCATAATACCATAATAAAGACTATCAAATAAGCAATAACGCCCATATAAACGCCTTTTTTTGTAAACTGTTCCGTGGTTTGTTTATCTTCTTTCATGCTTTAACCTATTGCTCTTAATAATTTTTCATGAATATTGCCAAAACCAGAATTGCTCATAACCACAACATGGTCGCCTGATGTTAATTGGTGAGCAAGTCGTTGAACTAAAAGATCAACTGTTGCAAATAATCCAGTCGGCTTTAAGCAATCAGTTAATATTTTTTCAAGACCCCAATCTTCTGCGTCTGGTTTTTTACATAACACCATATCAGCCGCACTTAACGCTTCAGCTATTTTATTTTTATGTACGCCCACCCGCATTGTATAGGATCCAAATTCTAGAACAACTATAATGCGTGATTGACCTACTTTAGCGCGCAATCCTGCTAAAGTAGTTGCAATCGCTGTTGGATGATGAGCGAAATCATCATAAATAGTAATTCCTTTTGCTTCCCCTTTAATTTCTAATCGTCTTTTAACATTTTTAAATAAAGGCAAAGCAGCCAGTGCTTTTTCAATGGGAACACCTGCATGATAAGCAGCTGCAATCGCAGCTAATGCATTATTCACATTATGCTGGCCTAATAAATTCCATTGCGCATCCCCAACAGGAATGCCTTGATAAAGCACTTTAAAAGCACTCCCATCTGGATTTAGTAACTGCGCTTGCCATAATGCATTACTTTCACCAAAAGTATTGGCTTTGCTCCATAAACCTTTTTCTAAGACAGCGGTTAAATTCTCATCTTCTTGATGATGAATAATCAATCCTTGCGGCGGGACTGTTCGCACTAAATAATGAAATTGTTGTTTTATCGCCTGCAGGTCAGGATAAATATCTGCATGATCATATTCTAAATTATTTAAAACTAATGTCCGTGGATGATAATGCATAAACTTCGGGCGCTTATCGAAAAAAGCACTATCGTATTCATCTGCTTCAATCACAAAAAAATGACCATTACCCATTCTGGCTGATACTAATAAATTTTCCGGCACACCGCCTATTAAAAAACCTGGATCAAGTCCTGCATATTCTAAAATAAAAGCAAGCAAACTAGTCGTGGTGGTTTTGCCATGTGTCCCTGCAACTGCCAACACCCAACGATTATGTAAAATATTGTTGGCAAGCCACTGCGGTCCTGATAAATAAGGAATATTTCTTTCCATAATATATTCCATCACCGGATTGCCTCGCGCAATGACATTGCCCACAATCACACAATCAATACTAGGATCCAATAGATTGGGATCATAGCCTTCCATGATAGGTATATTGAGATTATGCAGTTGTGTGCTCATCGGCGGATAAAGCGCATGATCTGAGCCTGAGACTGTGTATCCTGCTGTTTTAGCCAGTTGCGCAATCCCTGCCATAAAAGTACCGCCAATCCCTAAAATATGAATATGCATGTGAATTTATCCCTTGATCGTTAAATAAATTACCCTTATTATAATATTCGAAGTAAAAAGAAGGAAGCACGGATGCAACCTGATTACTCGCATGCTTTATTTGAAGCTATTCAAGACAGCGCTGTTTTATTGGATAAATCTGGGCGTATCTTAGATTGGAATGCTGGCGCTGTCAGTCTTTTTGGTTATCATAAAAAAGAAGTATTAGGCAAATCCATTAATCTTATCTATCAGCAAAATCACCCTTTTCAAAAAATGATTCATGAACAAAAAAAATGGCAGGCTGAAACGCGTTATATTCGCAAAAATGGTATAAAAGGTTTTTGTCGAACCACTTTATCTTTACTCCCCACGCAATTACCGAATAAAGCCGCTGCTTTAATTTTACAGCAAAATATTACTGTGCATAAAATACTTGAAATAGAACTTCAAGAAAAAAATACCAAATTAACCCAAACACTTGAGCGATATCATGAACAATTTTATTTTACCAATGCTTTATTAATTAAAAATATTCATCTAAAAGAACTCACAGAAAAAAATTTGCGAGAAAGTGAATTACGTTTTCGTTTATTAGCTGAAAATGCCACAGATATTATTTCAAGACATTCGCCTGATGGCACTTATTTATATGTTTCACCTGCTTGCAAGACATTATTAGGTTACGACCCTGATGACTTATTAAAATATAATACTTATAAATTTATTCACTATGAAGATGTCGGTAAATTAAAAAAAGCATTTAATCGCCGCAAAGAAAATTCAAATCATCATATTATTACCTACCGCATTCGTCGCAAAGAAGGTGATTATCGTTGGTTTGAAAGTAATATTCGCTATATTTACGATGAAGAAACTCGTCTGATCCGCGAAGTACAATCTGCCTCCCGCGATATTACCGATCGTATATTAGATAAAAAAGCACGTCTACGGGGTCAACAACTAGCACATGTTTCGCGTTTAAGCAGTATGGAAGAAATGGCATCAGGCATGGCACATGAAATCAGTCAACCGCTAGCAGCGATCGTCAATTATACTCAAGGCTGCGTGCGTTACTTGCAGAATAATCAACATGATCCAGCACAACTGATTGAAATCATGAAAAAAGCTGTCGGTCAGGCCGAACGAGCTGGGGAAGTGATTCATCGGTTAAAAAACTTTTTTTGCAAAGGTAAGTTATTTAAAACGCCTTGTAAAATCAATCGGGTTATCCGTGAAACCGTGAGTTTAATTCGTTATGATTTAAATAGCTCTAAAACCAAAATTGACTTTACACTTGAAAAAGAAGTGCAGATTATTTCTGCTGATAAAATTCAATTACAACAGGTTTTATTAAATTTAATTCAAAATGCCATTGAAGCGATGCGCGATACCACGCAATATTTACGGCGTATTCATATTCAAACTAAACGAATTGATGAAAACACGATTGAAATTATGTTTAGCGATTCAGGCCCTGGATTTACTAAAGAAATGGCGCAGAAAGTCTTTACGCCTTTTGTTACCACCAAAGCACACGGCCGTGGCATGGGCTTAGCGATTTGCCGCTCTATTATTGAAGCGCATGGCGGGCAATTTTTTATAAATCCAAACACCCAAGGCCAAAGCTGGATAAAATTCATCATACCGGTTAATTAAAAATCAGATTATCTTAATAGAATTTGATATACTGAAAAATCACATCAAGCTGACTATTTCAAGGAGGATGCAAATGGCAATGGATCCTGTTGTGTACGTTGTTGATGATGATCAAGCAATGGTTGAATCTTTATCGTGGGTAATCGAGTCTGTTGGATTAAGAGCAAAAACGTATACTCGTGCTAATGATTTTTTAGCTGAATACGATGCAATGCAACCGGGTTGTATGTTGTTAGATGTTCGTATGCCAGGCATGAGTGGTCCTGAATTACAGGCGCGACTCAATGTCTTGGGAGCCACTCTACCCATTATCTTTATTAGCGGGCATGGGGATGTTCCTTTAGCTGTTCGAGTCATGAAAGCAGGCGCTGTTGACTTTTTAACAAAACCCTTCAATGACCAAGTGTTATTAGAAAGCATTAATAAAGCATTAAGACTAGATAAATTAAATCGTGAAAAACAAAAAGAGAATGCTCAAGCCGAAGCAAAATTTGCCTTATTATCCCCAAGAGAGGTGCAAGTTTTACAAGGCATTGTGGCAGGGAAACAAAATAAGGTCATTTCAGCTGAACTGAATATTTCCTTAAAAACAGTCGAAGCCCATCGTGCGAGTGTGATGAAAAAAATGGGAGTCAAATCAGTTCCCGAATTGGTAAAGCTCGTATTAACCAATGGTGTGCAAGAAACGGCTGCGCAAGAATCATAAAAAAAATAGCACAATTTGCTAAATTTTAGAGCACTCCTCCGTAAGGGGGATTTTGCTATTATTTAATTCATTTTTTATTAACTTGCTGATTTTAATTAAAAAAAACTAAAAAAACACCCCCTTTCCAAAGGGTGAGGTGTCTTTGGGTTAAAACAATAAAATAACATAAAACCACCAAAAATTTGCGCCAACATTTTAAATTTATTATATACTTATGAACCTTTGAACAAGAGCTCGATTATCATGTTTTTTTTAGGCGTTTTAGCTTTATTCCAAATAGTATTTTTACCTGGTTTTTTATTATTAACCGCGCTGCGTTATCGAGAAGGTTTTTTAAAAACGGTGCTATTATCATTTGGTTTAAGTATAACAATTAATTATTTCTTAATTTTAACCCTTACTTTTTTGCATCTTTATACTCCTGCGACCTTAATCAGTCTCTACTGCATAGAATGTCTTATGCTTTTATGCATGATTTCTTTTAAAAATTTATTAACTCCAACACATTTTAGTTTAAAACCCATCAGCACATTTTTTTCTTTTACTGAACAATCCTCTTTAATAACAATCAGTAAATTAGCCGGTTTTTTTGCCTTTGTTTATTTAATTTGTTTTTATAGTTTTTATGATGATGCACCCAAATCTGTTTTTTCTTCATGGGATGCGATCCTAAGCTGGAACCCCTGGGCACAGCAATGGGCGCAAAATATTTTACCGCCGCATACTTCTGATTATCCGCAGCTTATTCCAATCAATGTTTCTTTAACTTATCTAATAGTCGGAAATCAACTAGAATTATTTGGGAAAATATTTTTTTATACTTTTCCTTTCGCCATTCTGGGTATTTTGTGGGATTTAGCTAATCGCAATAAGCAAGCCGGTTTTTTTTGGGGCATGGTATTTTTTATCGTATTTTTATTGAAAATTTTTGGCAATCAAAGTATTTCTGGCTATGCAGATATTCCTGTGGCTTCAATGTGTTTATTCAGTCTTTATTTATTATTCATAGAAAATACCCCACGCACAGACTGCAAAAAAAGTATTTTTTTAAGCGTCATACTCACTATGGGTGCTATTTCCACTAAACAAGCTGGCCTTTTAGTCATGGCAGCCTACCCAATTTTTTTATATCTTTTTTTATCAAAAAATTTTCCATTTTATTCAACTACACAAAAAATAAAAATTAGTCTATTATCACTATTACTTATTATTGCCTCTCTCATCCCTTGGGAATCCTATAAATTATTTTTATATTATCATCATTTGGATTATTCGAATTCGCTCCCACTACTAGAAGGCGCAGGTGATCAAGTCATGCGGCATAATTACTTTTTAAAAGTAAAGCATAGCCTACATTTACTTTTTCGTTTAATGGATAAAAACTTTCTTGTCATTATAGTACCTATTTTAATTATATTAAGTTGTTATTCTGCAAAAAAAATGCGACCTATCGCGCTTTGGTTAGTACTTCCCATGTTTTTAATGTGGGCGTTATTCTTTGGTTATGATGTTCGCAATATTGCTTACCTGCTGCCATTTTTAAGTATCGTCTTAGGATTTGGTTTCCAGTTTTTATTGCAATTTTTAAGTCATAATCGATTTGTTTATTTTTTAAAAACTCATGGAATCTTGGCGTATACTTTACTAAGCGTTTTGATCACACTGGGAGGATTATTAAAATTAAATCATACTTATAAAAATAAAAAACTCATCAATCAACAATTCATAGCAATGAAACAAATAGGTATCCCCCAAATTAATGATTTTATGTATACCTATATTAATAAAAATCCCTTAGCCGGAATTATTATGACAAATTATGGGCCACTTTGTTATTTAACATCTTTTACCTCCAATTGCTTTTATAGACCCAATCTCTTATCTTTGGATCTTTTTTTAAAAAATCTAAGTGAGCTAAAACCTAGCTATATCGGTTTATTAACAATCAGTTCAAAAACAAAAGCAATTAAAGAATATGTGGCAAATCACCCAGAAAAATTTGAAATGATTGAAAGTCATGTCGCTTATTTTAATCTTTATTACATTCGAGGAAGTTATGAAAAAAGTTAGCGTACTAATACCTGCCTATAATCCAACAGAGGACTTGCTTTGTTTAATCGACAAATTAAATCATATTGAAACATCGGGTATTATAGTTGTCAATGATGGCTCTGATCTAAAATATTCACCCATTTTTAATAAAATAAAAACAGAGTATCCAAAAATTATTTTACTAGAACACGCAGTGAACTTAGGTAAAGGCGCTGCTTTAAAAACTGGATTAAATTATATTTTTAATCACTTTGCACAAGATATAGGAACCGTGACGGCTGATGCAGATGGACAGCATCTAGTAGAAGATATCATACGCGTGGGTGAAAAATTATTACAACAACCACAAGATTTAATTATAGGGACACGAGAATTTTCTAATCATAAAAAAATACCCCTACGCAGTCAACTTGGCAATCTGTTGACAATTAAATTATTTAAATTAATTGTCGGTCAATCTGTTGCAGATACGCAATCAGGTTTACGCGGCATTCCACATACTTTTATTCCGGCTTTGCTCACTATTCATAATAATGGCTATGAATTTGAATTAAATATGTTAATTGCCTGCAAATATCTAAATCGCAAAATCACGGAAGTTCCTATTATGACGGTTTATATTGATCATAATAAAAGTTCACATTTTAATCCGATTATAGATTCTTTAAAAATTTACTTTGTGTTATTTCGTTTTATGTTACTGTCTTTGTTAACAACCACCTTAGATTTTACGGTATTTTCGCTATTAAGTTTTCAGGGTGTCAGTATTTTAGATTGTCAGTTAGCTGCACGGGTTTTATCAGTTTTATTTAATTATCCACTCGCTAAAAAAATAGTTTTCCATTTTGAAGGCGGAAATTCTTATCCTTTTTTTAAATATATTATATTAGTACTTATTAATTTTATTATTTCATTTAGTATTATTAACTATTGCGTCAGCCACTTTAATATGGCGCCGGTGATTGCAAAAGTCATGGTCGAATCCACCTTATTTTTAGCCAATTTTGCCATTCAGCGAGACTTTATTTTTACTAAAAAAATAGCCTATGGTGCATAAAATGATTCAAATTAATACAGATAGTAAACTCATTTAGGTAAAAACCCTCAATATCTTTCGGGTCTTCAAGCAACGTTCTATTGGTAATTGCTAATTTCCCTTAGTTAAAATTAATGAGATGATGACAATCCCCATCGTAAGGATATTAGGGAAAAAGGACTTTCACTCAGTAGTAAACCGGATGTTAGTAAGGGAGATAATCATGCGTGAAGCTAAAAAAGTATTACTCGTCACAAATGCTGCAACCGATGCGGAAATCACTCAAATCATGAATGCGGTTCATCACGCAAAAAATCAAGGTCTTCCTATTGAGCTTAATTTAGTCCATGTGATTCCAACACTTCCGACTTGCTATTTTAATATTCCTTCTATGGCACTTTTAGCAGAACGTTTTTATGAAGAAGCACGATCAGCGCTGATTCATATCGGAAAATTATTACATGTTAACACACAGAATCAATGGGTTATTCATGGAAAAGCACGCTTGGAAGTTTTACGTCTTGCCAATAAACTAGGTATACATTTCATCTTAGCAAGCAGTCAGAGTATTCAAGATTTACATAAATCTTTTTCATTTAAAAAAGAAGCGAATAATACTTCTATTCAAAGTATTAGTCATGCAGATATAGCCTTAAATGAATAAAACGCTTTATTATTATTCTTGATTTTTTCCCAGAACTTATTATGATCTTTAGATCTTACATTCTGGGAATTTTTTCTTCATGCAAAAATACAATGCTCTCTATGCTCAATCAGGTGGTGTCACTGCTGTTATTAACGCAAGTGCTTGCGGAGTTATTCAAACCGCCAGAATGCATTCTCACGAAATAGGCACTGTTTATGCCGCAAAAAATGGCATCATTGGCGCACTCACTGAAGACTTAATCGATACCTCTTATGAGACAGATGCTGATATTGCAGCCCTTCGCCACACACCTGCTGGAGCCTTTGGTTCTTGCCGACATAAACTAGGATCACTTGAAAAAAACCGCGCGCAGTACGAGCGTTTAATTGACGTATTTGCAGCACATCATATTCGTTACTTTTTTTATAATGGCGGTGGCGATTCTCAAGATACGGCATTTAAAATTTCACAAATCGGTCATCTATTAAATTATCCTATTCAAAGTATTGGTATTCCAAAAACAATTGATAATGATTTACCTTTTACTAATAATTCTCCAGGTTTTGGCTCGGTTGCAAAATATGTTGCCGTGTCAATTCGTGAAGCAAGCTTAGATGTTGCCTCAATGGCAAAGACTTCTACTAAAATATTTATTCTAGAAGTCATGGGTCGTCACACTGGCTGGATTGCAGCGGCAGGCGGTCTTGCTAAAAATAAAGAAAGTGATGGGCCGCACATTATTTTATTTCCTGAAATAAAATTGGATCATGAAAAATTTCTACAAAAAGTAAAATATGCAGTCAATACCTTTGGTTTTTGCTCAATTGTCGTCTCTGAAGGGTTAAAAAATGCAGATAATACTTTCGTTGCTGAATCTGGATTAACCGATGCGTTTGGCCATAAACAATTAGGTGGGGTAGCCCCCGTTATTGCACAATTAATTAAAGATCGATTAGGGCTAAAATATCATTGGGCGGTTGCTGATTATTTACAACGCTCGGCAAGACATATTGCCTCTCTGACTGATGTAGAGCAATCCTATGCTTTAGGCAAAGCGGCTGTTGAATTAGCATTAGCTGGCAAAAATGCAATTATGCCTATTATTGTGCGTGAATCTGATCATCCTTATCGATGGCGCATAGGTGAGGCTCCTTTAGAAAAAGTAGCCAATGTCGAAGTGGCTTTACCTCGTGATTATATAACAGAAGATGGTTTTGGTATCACTGATCAGTGTCGGGCTTATTTATTGCCATTAATTACTGGGGAAGATTATCCTCCTTATGTCAATGGGTTACCGAATTATGTCACCTTAAAAAATAAGCCGGTCACCAAAAAAATTGAAAAAACATTTGAAGTGTAATAGTTTTGCATATGATATGATTAAAAATAAAATTTAAATTTAAATTTAGGCAACCGGATGAAAGAATTACCCAATGTTAAACATATCATTGCCATTGCCTCGGGAAAAGGCGGCGTCGGTAAATCGACGACTGCAGTGAATTTAGCGCTTGCCTTATCCAAAGAAGGCGCACGCACGGGTATTTTAGATGCAGATATCTATGGACCTAGTCAGCCATTAATGTTGGGCATCACTAAAAAACCAGAAAAGACAGCTAATAAAACCTTAATGCCTATTATGGCGCATAATTTGCAATCGATGTCGATTGGTTATTTAATTGATGAAACAACGCCTATGGTTTGGCGGGGTCCCATGGCGAGCATGGCATTGCAGCAATTATTACATGATACGCATTGGGACAATCTTGATTATTTAATTATTGATTTACCGCCAGGAACAGGCGATGTGCAATTAACGCTTGCACAAAAAATTCCGGTTAATGGCGCAGTGATTGTGACCACCCCGCAAGATTTAGCATTAGTTGATGCAAAGCGTGCCTACGAGATGTTTCGCAAAGTACATGTCCCCGTGTTAGGCGTTATTGAAAATATGAGCACACATATTTGTTCGTCTTGCGGCCATCAAGAATCTATTTTTGGTACGGGCGGCGGTCAGCATTTTTCAGAAAAATATGGTATTGATTTATTAGGCGCGCTTCCTTTACATAAACAAATTCGCGAGCAAACGGATGGCGGTAGACCGACAGTGGTTGCCGATCCCAACAGCCCTATTTCTGCTTTATATATTGAGATTGCCAAAAAATTAATAACTAAATTATCTTCACAAGCTAAAAATCCCAGTAAATTCCCACATATTATTATTAAAGATGAATAAAGGTTTAAAAAAATGAGTATTAAAGCCGACAAGTGGATTCGCAGAATGGCTGAAACGCAGCAAATGATCACGCCCTTTGAGCCGCAGCAAGTGAGACAAACTTCGCAAGGAAAAACCATTTCTCATGGCACATCAAGCTACGGATATGACATACGCTGTGCGCGTGAATTTAAAATTTTCACTAATATTAACTCAGCTATAGTTGACCCTAAAAATTTTTGCGAAAGTAGTTTTGTCGATTTGACGGCTGATGTTTGCATTATTCCGCCTAATTCTTTTGCGCTAGCACGGAGTATTGAATATTTTCGTATTCCGCGTAATGTATTAGTGATTTGCGTTGGCAAATCAACTTATGCTCGTTGCGGTATTATTGTCAATGTCACACCGCTTGAACCTGAGTGGGAAGGTCATATTACTTTAGAATTTTCAAATACGACGCCACTGCCTGCAAAAATTTATGCAAATGAAGGTGTGGCACAGCTATTATTTTTAGAATCGGATGAAGAATGTGCGGCTTCTTATAAAGATAAAAATGGCAAATATCAAGGGCAAATGGGCGTGACGTTGCCAATGACTTAAATAAAAAATCTTATTAAACAATACTCACATTAATTCAATGGATTTTTTATTAATAGGCGATACAGGAGAATGACTCTCTTTTTCATCTCGAACTGGTTGCGCCCAAAGCCAAAAATGATCACTAGCTCTTTTTCTTATTGCTTGCTTTGCCTGCTCCTCTAGAACTTTTTTTATTCGCTCATCAATTTTTAAAATAAGATCTTCCGGAACAGTCTCAACAGATTGACACAATTTATTTTTGAAATCTAATAATTCTTTTTTGTATGTGAGTTCATCTATGACCTTTTCAGAAATAGCTGAAATAAGTGTTTGCGGAACATACTTAATATTTTCCCACATTACATTTGCTAAATCTAATAACTCTCTTTTGTCTGTGATTGTGCTTATAAATTTTTGAACAAGTTTAATATTGTCACTTTGCCAAGAGGAATTTTTAATAGATTTTGCTATCATTGGGTCTACTTTTTCACAAATTTTTGAAGTTTCAGCGCATATTTGAATAACTACAGTCAGTGGTAATTGTCTTAACAAAACATTAACAAGACGTGCAAACTGTTCCATATTCATATCCTGATATCTGAACAGACAATAAAACATGTTAGTTTGAGTGCCTTTTTCAGAGGTAAGAACACATAGTAATAAATTTTTAATATCTTCCTGTGACAACGCAACTTCTCTACTAAAAAAACAAACATGTAAAGCCGACATTATACCGATAGGATCTGGCATCCCTCTTTCAAGCCAAGAATACATCCTATTCAAAATAGGCTGATATTTTGATTTTTTCTTAACTAACTCATTCAGCAAAAGTACTTTATAGTTGTAATCATCTTTAAAATCAGCCAATTCACCCTTTGTTAGGTTAGAATATATACCTTCTAGATTCGATCCTAGCTCTAATAAATTAATTTTTTCAAAAGGATTACTACTTAATGACATCGCTGCTTCTCCACACAAGATTAAAAGTTGGTCAATCATACATGAGTTACAAAAAATAAACAACTATTACTTATTTGAAATAAATTAAATCAAATAGCAATGTAATTAAGAGCATATTTTACTCAATCTATCGCGAACTGCATCCCATTCGCTTTCATCAGGGACAGCTTCAATGACGATTTGCCGCATATTTTTTTGATCTAAAAAACGCAAAGTTGCATAGAGTTGATGGGCATAAGCTCTAGCATCCAAAGGCATTTGAATCACACAAATATCAGGGCTTAACATAATTTTTTCACGGGTTAATAAGGCTTGTGGTAAATTATCTGCTGTTAAATACGCAAGCCACTTTTCCCGAGAAAAAATTAACTTTGCAGGTGTCAATGGCGCATAATGTGAGGCAAACGCGCCTGATACTCGCTCAGCTGTGCTACCTCTCTCTTTCATTAAAACTTTTGTACCAAGCACTTTTTCTATTTCGGCATAGCTTATTGCCCCAGGACGCAAAATTCGCGGATGCTCTTTAGTCGTATCAACAATCGTCGACTCCACCCCCACCTGACACCGGCCTCCTGCTAAAATGATATCTACTTTCTCGCCTAATTCTTCATAGACAGCATCAGCTGTCGTCGGACTAATACGCCCAAAACGATTGGCAGAAGGCCCCACTATCCCATTACCCAATTGTTTGATTAATTTTAGAGCAACTGAATGATTAGGGCAACGTATACCCACCGTGTCCTGGCCACCTGTAATTAAATCAGAAACAAAAGGCGCTTTTTTAACAATTAAAGTTAAAGGCCCTGGCCAAAAAACCTTTGCAAGTGCAAGCGCCATCGGCGATAGCTCGACTGCCCATTGAAATAACGCAGCAAAATCCGCAACATGCACAATTAAAGGATGATCAATCGGCCGGCCTTTTGCGGCAAATACTTTACGAATGGCTGTCTCTTGCGTCGCATCCGCCCCTAACCCATAGACCGTTTCAGTAGGAAAAGCAACGAGCCCCCCTTGCTTTAAAACGGCAGCACTTTCTTCAATAGAATATTTTAATTTCATCATGGCAAAATTTCGACTACATATTTAACTGATTTTCTTGTAAAATGTCTTCCATGAATGATATATCCTTAATTGAACAATCAACCATCCTCCCTGCTATTGCAAAAGTGCAAGGACAGCCATTCACTGCGTTACCTAAAGATCTCTATATCCCACCCGATGCAATGGAAGTATTTTTAGAAACCTTTGAAGGGCCGCTTGATTTGTTATTATATCTCATTAAGAAAGAAAATTTAGATATTTTAAATATTCCTATTGCCGAAGTCACCCGCCAATATATGGAATATGTCGAATTGATGAGACTGGTTTCATTAGAATTAGCAGCGGAATATTTAGTGATGGCAGCCCTTTTAGCCGAAATTAAGTCTCGCATGTTATTGCCACAAGTTGCACCCATCGAAAATGAAGAAAAAGATCCCCGAGCCGAATTAGTCCGGCGCTTGCAAGAATATGAACGCTTTAAAAAAGCCGCTGAATCCATTGATTCACTGCCTCGCAATGGACGTGATACTTTTGCCGCAAGTGCTGTTATGAATCATCCTGTTCTTGAAAAACCGAAACCCCACGTTTCGCTACAGGAACTAATGCTCGCCTTTGCTGCCGTATTAAAAAGAGCAGAATTAAATGCCCATCATCACATCGAGCTTGAAAAATTATCCGTACGTGAATGCATGGCACGCATTTTATCTGCTTTAGAACAACAGGATTTTATCACTTTTTCCAGTGTTTTTATTCCATCAGAAGGTCGCATGGGTGTTGTTTCCACTTTTTTAGCCATGCTAGAATTATTAAAAGATAATTTGATAGAATTCGTGCAAACCACCCCTTTTGGGCCTATTCACCTTAAGGCCATTCAACAAGGTTAATATTATGGATATGACTCAAAATATTTTGGAAGCAGCTCTCATGGTTGCTGGACGCCCTCTAACAATTGTTGATTTGCAAATGTTATTTGATGAACTCAATCGTCCGGATTCAGCGACTATTAAAACAATACTTAAAACCCTCATTGAAAAATATACTGATAGCGGGATTGAATTAAAAGAACTGGCAAGCGGCTTTCAATTTCAAGCTAAAACAGAGTTAAGTCCTTGGTTAATGAAGCTATGGGAAGAACGCCCTCCTCGTTATTCACGGGCTTTTCTAGAAACATTAAGCATGATCGCTTATCGACAACCTATCACCCGCGCTGAAATTGAAGAAATTCGCGGAGTCAGTGCAAGTTCGCATATTATGCGCACCTTAATGGAGCGTGAATGGATTCGAATAATAGGTTATCGCGATCTCCCAGGGAAACCAGCTATTTATGGCACCACTAAAGCTTTCTTAGATCATTTTAATTTAAAAAATCTAGAAAGCTTGCCAACTTTAAGTGAAATCACCCAACTTATTGCAGACAAAGAAACACCGTTACCCGTACAATTTGAACTAACCGATCTTAAAGAAACATTAACTCCAATAATAACTGAAGAGATAAACACTGAAACGTGATGAGTGAAAAAATACAAAAAATATTGGCGAATGCAGGACTTGCCTCTCGCCGGCAAATAGAAAATTGGTTACGTGAAGGAAGAATTGCCATTAACGGTCAAACCGCTAAATTAGGCGATCGCATAACTGAAAATGTCAATGTCGCAGTCGATGGCCGCGTGGTTAAATTATTTAAGCGCCAATCGCAAAAAACGCGGGTTTTACTGTATCATAAACCAGAAGGTGAAATTTGCTCTCGAGCCGATCCTGAAAAAAGGCCTTCGGTTTTTGATCATTTACCCTTATTACGCAATGGTCGATGGATATCGATTGGTCGTTTAGATTTTAATACCTCAGGGATTTTATTGATGACGAACAATGGCGAATTAGCGCATCAATTAATGCATCCTGCGAAACAAATTGAGCGTGAATATGCCGTACGCATTAAAGGTCAAGTGTCTCCTGATATGTTAAAACAACTTAAAACCGGTATTGCGCTTGATACAAAAGAAAAAGAAAAAGAAAAAGAAAAAGAATTACCTGCACATTTTGCAAGTATTATTGATGCAGGTGGTGAGGGGTCTAATCATTGGTATCATGTGATTGTCCACGAAGGCAGAAATCGCGTTGTACGCAAGTTATGGGAATCGCAAGGTGTGCAAGTCAGTCGTTTGATTCGCATTCGATTTGGAACACTCACATTGCCACGTGGATTGCGTCGAGGAAAATGGATGGAACTTGAGTCTGATGCAGTGAGTGATTTAATTCAGTCACTGAAAGAGGCTCAAGAGTAGTATCCCACAAGGGAAGAGGTGATATTGGAATATTTTATAAAATAAAAAGGATTTTTATGTTATCTCCAGACTATCAAGCTATGTCTTCAGATATAGAGCCTTCTTTTGAGTTACGTCCCATCATCGCTATGCATAATATTAACATTTTCTTCGGAAAATTTTGTACCGACGCAGTCGATTATTGCCCTGAAAAAATAAAAAAAACAGTTTCTGCACTAGCAACAGGTTTGACCGATATTTTTAGCGCTATTTCTAAAGGATTATCGGCTTTTGTTACCCATCGTCATGGAAAAACTCAGTGGGAAAAACCACTGCTTAATGCTTTAATGATTCCGGTTAATGTCGGCTTAACAATCGCTCATCTTTTGCCTATCAGTGCACGCGGATGGGGCATCCCTTGCTTGCCTGCGCTGATGGTATTTACTAGTCCAGGTTTTTTATTTTACGATGCAATCATCCAACCTAACAAATGGTACCGCATTCGAAATGGTATCGCAGGCGTTTTATCTGTGATTGCAAGTGCCTATGCTTTTTTATTCGTGATGGCTTTAACAGTGCGCTTACAAAAAGGTGAATTTGAAACTACTTTAAATCCGCTTGAATGCTTCAATCTTATTTTACAAACTCCTTTATCTCGTTTACAAAAATTATTAGCAGCCACGATGGGCTACACGGCTGCCTTTAATGTCACTTTATTTATTCGTGATTTTATACTGCATCAATTTCAATATAGTTTAAATAATTTTATGGCAGAGATTAAAACACGCTACCAAGAAAAAGCGCTTGATCATATTGATCGACTTTATAAACAATATGAAGATGATACTCAAAATGATTTATATCTCGTAAAAATAAGTGAAATTGAAGCATTAGAACAGGATCTACAAGAAAAAATAGCGTCCGGAAAAAATTGGGATTACTATGGTTTTTCTCTGCAACTTGTGGAAGAAAGCATGAAATTCTCGGCTGTTGCCTTTGAGTGGCCTACTAGAATAACGGCATCCTTTCCACTAGTCCAAAGTGCTTTATTAGCAAATAACTTATTAAGCGAAAGACAAGGAACAAATTATCTGACTACGACAGGAGAACCCAAAAAAGCAGAAGAGAAACCCCTATCGATTATTAAAGATAATTTAAACCCACACCCCCGCAGTGTATTGGTTGAAAAAATAGCTCAACGCTTTGGATTATCAGACAAAGAGGATGATTTTATTTTACACGCCTCAAGCGTAAAAAATACAGATTCATCTGAATATACAGATGCATCACTTTCTTTAATCAAAAATACTTATCTTTCAAGCCCGCTTCGCTTAATTTTTTTTACTTTAAAAGGATTTATCACTAACGATCCTGACCCTGCACCGATTGCTATGTTACACTACGATCGAAAAGAGATTTATTTGAAAGCCATCAAAGCAAACTTTATGGGGAAATTGCTGCCTTTACCATTAATGCCTACTAATCCCAATGATTGTCCTCGCAATTTTTTTGATGAAGAAAAATATTATAAAGCACATGATGATCAGACCATCAAGGAGATGTTGCAAGGCATCTTCAACATTGATTCAAATTCAAAAACCATTTCATTTGAGCGAAAAGCAAATCTATGGAATCAATTTTTTTATTATTTATTAACAAACCCATCCCCCGCTATAACACCTGACGATCTAAAACAAAATTTTTCTCAATTATCTGCCAGAGAAAGAGAAACACCCATCAGTACTCGACGAGATTTTCCAAATAAATCTGCTCCTACATCTCCGACTACTAATCGGTCTCTTGTCAGTTCTAATAAAAAAAGGGTAGACGTGAGTGACCAACACTCAGACATTGGGCATGACTATAAGTTTCATTTTCATTCAAACTCTGCAAGCAGCACACCTACCGGAAGAATACGTAAAAATAAAAGCGTGCCAAATATGCCAGGGACTCAGACAGACCAATTAAGTGCGCAGGCGTTTCAAAGTATCCCCGCCTATTACACTCGCCTATCGGAAGTGCACCAAACATTGTTTCATGCAGCCCAAGCCACGCCTACACCTTCTGGAAAAAATTATTCTTTATCATCATCATCTTCTTCTTCATCATCTTCTTCTTCTTCAACTTCTTCTTCAACTTCTTCAACTAGCCATATGACTCGATCAAGAAGCAAGACTCGCTAAGCAGGGTGGGCAAAGGAGCGTTTTTCGCGACGTGCCCACCAATCAGCGCTATTTGGTGGGCACGTCGTAAAAAACACTCCTTTGCCCACCCTACATGTGTACTGAGAAAAGTCTTATGTTTTAGCTTGATTTTTTAATTCATATAATAATGCTAATGCATCTTTAGGTGTGAGCTCATCGATATCTAATAATTTTAATTGATCAAGCACGGGATGATTTTTATAGGTAAAAAAATCTGCTTGAGACGGATTTTCTTTAGGCTTTATTGTTTGACTTTTATCAAGTATCTGTAATTTTTGCTTAGCTTGCAAAATCACCTGTCGCGGCACCCCTGCTAATTGCGCAACTTCAATACCATAACTTTGACTAGCAGCACCTTCTTTTACAGTGTGTAAAAAAATAATCTTTTCATGATGCAATGCTGCTGCAAAATGCTTATTTTTAATAACAGGAATTTCATCAGCAAGTATAGTTAATTCAAAATAATGCGTGGCAAATAAAGTAAGAGATTTAATATGCATCGCTAAATATTCAGCAATAGCAAAAGCAAGAGACAATCCATCAAACGTACTCGTCCCTCGACCGATTTCATCCATTAAAACTAAACTCTTATCAGTTGCATTATGTAAAATCGCCGCGGTTTCTGTCATTTCTACCATAAAAGTAGAACGACCACTGGCTAAATCATCAGCAGCGCCTATACGCGTAAAAATACGATCCACTAAACCAATGCGAGCACTTGCCGCTGGTACAAAACAACCGGTGTAACTTAATAAAGTTATCAAAGCAATTTGCCGCATATAAGTCGACTTACCACCCATATTTGGACCAGTAATTAATAACATACGTTCTGTTGCAGCTAATTTTACATCATTTGGTACAAAGGGTTTAGTTAACACAGCCTCTACCACTAAATGACGACCGGCTTTAATTTCAATACCCGATTCGCTCGTTAATTCAGGACATACCCAATTTAAACTATCTGCACGTTCTGCAAAATTAATTAAAACATCTAATTCAGCCAGTGCTACGGCCGAACGTTGTAATACAGCTACATCTTGCATTAATTTTTCGAGTAATTTTTCATATAATTCTTTTTCGCGCGCAAGTGATTTTTCTCGGCTGCTTAAGGCTTTATCTTCAAAAATTTTTAATTCAGGCGTAATAAATCGTTCGGTATTTTTTAAAGTTTGACGACGAATATAATCAACAGGCGCCTGCTCTGCTTGCAGACGGCTTATTTCAATATAAAATCCATGAATGCGATTGTATCCTACTTTTAAAGTAGAAAGCCCCGTGCGTTTTTTCTCGCGCTCTTCTAATTCTATTAAGAACTGCCCGGCATTTTCACTTAAACCTAATAATTCATCTAATTCTGCATCATATCCTTCGGCAATCACTCCGCCATCACGAATCGTCACTGGCGGATTTTCAATAATTGCTCGCTGTAATTCTTGATGTATGTCAGGAAATTCACTAATTTCTTTTGCTAAAAAAATCATGCGTGTGGCTGTCAATAATTTTAATTCTTGTTGTATCGCTGGTAATATATTTAAAGTTGTTCTCAATTCTACTAAATCACGTGGACGCGCAGTTTTTAGTGCAATCCGCGTCACAATCCGCTCAAGATCCCCGACCGTTTGTAAAAGATCATGCAACTTTAAATAACGTCGATCTACTAAACTTTCTTTGATGGCAGCCTGTCTTTTTCGTATTTCATCTAATTGTCTTAAAGGACGATTGACCCAACGTTTTAATAAACGAGAACCCATCGCTGTGGCTGTGTGATCTAATACCGCAATCAGCGTATGTTCTTCGCCGCCTGATAAATTTTGCGTTAATTCTAAATTACGGCGAGTCGCTGCATCTAAAATAATAGCTTCTGCAAAACGCTCCACATGTAGCGCACGAATATGCGGCAAATCACTGCATTGTGTTTGTTTCGCATAATGCAACAGTGCACCAGCTGCTCTTAACGCATTTTTCATATCAACACAATCAAAACCAGCTAAATCATGTGTTTGCATTTGCTGAATTAATAATCGCTCAGCAGTTTCTAAACTAAATTCCCACGGCGGGCGGCTTTTTAAATTTAAATTTAAAGAAGAATGCGTGATAGTTAAACTTAAATCTTCACACACTAAAAGCTCCGCTGGTTTCAAACGCTCTAATTCACTTTGCAGCGCGTCTTGTCCTTTTACTTCTAATAAATTAAACCGACCATTGGCAATATCTAATGTTGCAATGCCAATTTTTTCTTCATCTGCATAAAAAGCAGCGAGCACAGTATCTTGCCGATCATTTAAAAAAGCCGCATCACTCACCGTGCCAGGTGTTAACACACGAACGACTTTCCGCTCAACTGGGCCAATACTTGTTTTAGGATCACCCACTTGTTCACAGATAGCAATCGATAATCCCTGACGCAATAATTTTCCAATATAAGATTCCGCAGAATGATAAGGCACACCTGCCATTGGAATAGGATTATCTTGCAATTGGCCACGCGCTGTTAAAGTAATATCTAATAAACGCGCGGCTTTAATTGCATCTGCAAAAAATAATTCATAAAAATCACCCATACGATAAAATAATAAAGTCTCAGGATAATTCGCTTTGATGCGCAAATATTGCTGTATCATCGGCGTGGACTGTTTAATATTTTCACAGACTGCAGTCATATTGATTTCTCTATTATTAAGATTAGGATTAAGATATTAAGATTGAGAATCTTATACCCTGAGTCTTTCATTAGGTAAAGAGCATGATAGATAAAATTAAGCAGCAAGTGATTCAATTAGGTGAACAGTTAAAAGATCTTAATTTAAAATTAGTCACGGCAGAATCTTGTACCGGTGGCGGTTTGGCCTATTGGATAACAAGTGTCCCAGGAAGTTCTGCCTGGTTTGACAGAGGATTTGTGACATATAGCAATGCGGCTAAAGAACAATTATTAGGCGTGAACGCGATGACACTCAATACTTTTGGTAGTGTCAGTGAACAAACTGTACGCGAAATGGCAGAAGGCGCATTGCAACAAAGTACAGCAGATATTAGTATCGCAATCACTGGTATCGCAGGGCCTGAAGGCGGATCAGTCAGTAAACCCGTGGGCACGGTTTGGATAGGAAGTACAAACAAAATTCAAACCATTTCGCTTTTGCGTATTTTTTCAGGAGATAGACAATCTATTCGCATGCAATCTATCAGCGATGCTTTAGATATTATTTTAGAGACTATCATTGCTAGTTGATTTATTTTATAAGCGCCTTATAATAATCAAAAGGTACAACGCTTTCAAAAATAAAAAACACTTAACCCCCCTGGCTTCATTTTTCAAACAAAAAACATTTAAGGATCTCCAATGGAAGAAAATAGACAAAAAGCACTCGCTGCTGCATTGAGTCAAATTGAACGACAGTTCGGTAAGGGTTCTGTTATGCGGTTAGGTGATGACAGTGCAGAACATGATATCGAAGTTATTTCAACCGGGTCTCTATCGCTAGATATTGCCCTTGGTATTGGCGGTTTACCTCGCGGTCGAATTGTTGAAATTTATGGACCTGAATCCTCTGGCAAAACAACACTCACTCTTCAAGTTATCGCCTCTTGTCAAAAAATGGGCGGGACAGCTGCTTTTGTAGATGCAGAACATGCACTTGATCCTGCTTATGCCAAACGTTTAGGTGTTGATGTCGATCAATTATTAGTTTCTCAACCAGACACCGGGGAACAAGCGCTTGAAATCACCGATATGCTAGTGCGTTCTAGTGCCGTTGATGTGGTTATTATAGACTCTGTCGCAGCACTCACCCCCAAGGCTGAAATTGAAGGGGAGATGGGTGACCAACATATGGGTTTACAAGCACGTTTGATGTCACAAGCCTTACGTAAATTAACCGCTAATATCAAACGCTCCAATACACTTGTTATTTTTATTAATCAAATTCGCATGAAAATTGGTGTGATGTTTGGTAATCCAGAAACAACCACTGGGGGAAATGCTTTAAAATTTTATGCATCCGTTCGTTTGGATATTCGTCGAATTGGCAGCGTTAAAAATGGTGATGAAATCATTGGCAGTGAAACACGAGTAAAAGTCCTCAAAAATAAAGTGGCGCCTCCCTTCAAACAAGCAGAATTTGATATTATTTATAACGAAGGTATCTCGCTGCAAGGTGAAATAATTGAACTAGGTGTTAACCATGGATTCGTTGATAAAGCGGGCTCCTGGTTTAGCTACCAAGGACAACGTATTGGACAAGGGAAAGATAATGCGCGTCAATTCTTGAAAGAACATCCAGAACTTGCCCGAACGATTGAAGCTAAAATTCGCGAAAAGTTATTGATCAAACCTAAACAAGGCTCGACTGAAACGACTCTCCCTGAACTTTTGACAGAGTGATGATTGACCATGGCCAATAAAAAAAATTCATCGATTTTTACTACTCAGCAAATTCGTAGTGCTTTTTTAAATTATTTTTATGAGCATCAGCATGAATGTGTGCCAGGAAGCTCACTCATTCCGCATAATGATCCGACTTTACTCTTTGTAAATGCAGGAATGGTGCAATTTAAAGATGTCTTTTTAGGTCGAGAGGAAAGATCCTATCATCGAGCCACCTCAGCTCAACCTTGTATTCGTGCTGGCGGCAAACACAATGATTTAGAACGCGTTGGATACACTGCACGGCATCACACTTTCTTTGAAATGTTAGGTAATTTTAGTTTTGGCGATTACTTTAAACGTGAAGCCATTCAATTTGCCTGGCAATTTTTGACAGAAATATTAAAGCTACCGCCGCAAAAATTATGGATCACGGTTTTTAAAGAAGATGCTACAGCTGCTGATATTTGGCTCAATGAAATACAGATTGATCCGACTCGATTGAGTCGATTAGGTGAAGATAGTAACTTTTGGTCAATGGGACCCACCGGTCCCTGCGGCCCTTGCACAGAAATTTTTTATGATCATGGCGCACACATTCCAGGCGGCCCGCCTGGAAGCCCAGATGAAGAAGGCGATCGGTATGTTGAAATCTGGAATTTAGTCTTTATGCAATACGACCGGGCGGCAGATGGGGCATTAACACCTTTACCTAAACCCTCTGTTGACACGGGTATGGGACTTGAACGCATTGCGGCAGTGATGCAAGGCGTGCAAAATAATTATGATACTGATCTTTTTCAGCATTTAATAAAAAAAATAGCCGAACTTGCGCAACTAAAAGATTTAACGCACACTTCTTTAAGGGTTATTGCCGATCATATTCGAGCGAGCGCTTTTCTAATTGCTGACAGGATTATGCCCGCCAATGAAGGTCGCGGTTATGTCTTACGCCGAATTATGCGACGCGCCATTCGTCATGGTTATCAATTAGGTTTGAAAGAACCTTTTTTTTATAAGTTAGTACCACCTCTTATCGAACAAATGGGGGAAGCCTATCCTGAATTAGTCACAGCAGCTGCCCATATTGAAAAAACTATTTTACAAGAAGAGCAACAATTCAGTATTACTTTAACGCAAGGATTGAAATTATTTTCAGATATTATTAAAAATCTAAATGGCAATATCATTCCAGGTGAAATAGTTTTTAAACTTTATGATACGTATGGCTTTCCAGTTGATTTAACAGCTGATATGGCACGTGAACATAATCTAATCGTTGACTTAGAGGGCTTTGAAACAGCTATGACTGAGCAACGGGCGCGTTCAAGACTTGCCAGTCAATTTACAGCTTCTTATCAAGTGGGTGCAAATCTTGAATCTGCGACTGAGTTTGTAGGACATAAAGACTTATTAACAGATACCTCTACTGATACAGGAAAAATTCAGGCGATTTATTTAGATGAACGAGCCGTCGATCAATTATCTGCTGGTGAACAAGCTTCGATTATTTTAGATCGCACGCCTTTTTATGCAGAATCGGGCGGACAAGTGGGTGATCAAGGTATTTTACAAACCGCTGATGCGCTCTTTCGTGTAGAAGATACGCAAAAACAAGGTCACTCCTATGTGCATTTTGGTCAATTAGAAAAAGGCCAATTAAAACTAGGGGAAACAGTTTTTGCAATTGTTGATGCCAAAAGACGTGCGGCCACTGTATTAAATCACACAGCCACTCACTTATTGCATTTTGTTTTGCGTCAAGTATTAGGAACACATGTTATTCAAAAAGGATCTTTAGTCGAACCTGCTCGTTTGCGTTTTGATTTTTCTCATCCGAGTGTTTTATCAGCAGATGACATTCAACGTATTGAACAACGGGTCAATGAAGAAATTCGTGCAAATCATGAAAGTATTGTGCGCATTTCCTCTCCAGAAGATGCAATTGCCAGTGGCGCCATGGCGTTATTTGAAGAAAAATATGGTAAAGAAGTCCGTGTCGTTAGGTTTGGAGAATCTATAGAATTATGCGGTGGGACACATGCACATCACACAGGCAATGTAGGCTTATTTAAAATCACCGGCGAATCAGGGGTTGCAGCAGGTATCAGACGTATAGAAGCCGTCACTGGAGACATCGCTTTGCAATGGCTTGAAAACCGCGAAAACCAACATCGTCTAGAAACACACAAAACTGAAGAAGCCATACGGTCATTAGAAAAAGAGTTAAGTCAGCTCAAAGAAAAATTAGCAGTCTTCAGCGCAGAGGCGCTCACTTCAAAAGTAAAAGAAATAAACGGCATAAAAGTCTTAACAGCAAAACTCGAAGGAGTTGACCCTAAATCTTTAAGAATCATGGTTGATCAACTAAAAAACAAATTAGGTAGTGGTTTAATTACGCTTGCTGTGGTCAAAGAAGGAAAAGTCAGTATAGTTGTCGGCGTGACGAAAGACCACACAAATAAAATCAAAGCAGGCGAACTTGTCAATATGCTTGCAACACAATTAGGCGGCAAAGGCGGTGGCCGACCCGATATGGCAGAAGCGGGCGGCAATCAACCTGAAAATTTAGATCAAGCATTGGCTTTGATTGACAACTGGGTAAGGAATCTCCCACCCTCCTTCTAATTAACAAATATCGACTTTTCCAAAAATATCGGGCATGATCAAAATATAATTTATTTTTAGTCTCATGAAGGAATGATCACTTCAATGGCATTAATTGTACAAAAATACGGCGGCAGTTCTCTTGGCACTTTAGAACGCATTAAACATGTCGCTGACAGAGTGCATCAAGCAAGGCAAGAAGGTCATGATATTGTCGTTGTCGTATCAGCCATGCAAGGGGATACGGATCGCTTGATTCAACTGGCAACTGCGCTCACCGCCCATCCAAACCCACGTGAATACGATGCATTAGTTTCAACTGGTGAACAAGTCTCAATGTCTTTATTGGCAATGGCATTGCATAATATAGCTTGCCCTGCTCGTTCTTATTCTGGCACTCAAATTGGTATTATGACTGATCATGCGCATACTAAGGCTCGCATTTTAGATATTAAAACGCATCTCATACAAGAAGAGCTTTCTCAAGGCTATGTCGTCGTCATTGCCGGCTTTCAAGGCATTAACCCTAGAGGAGATGTCACCACTTTAGGGCGCGGTGGTTCTGATACCACTGCTGTTGCGCTTGCTGCGGCTCTTCGCGCCAATGAATGTCAAATTTATACGGATGTTGAAGGAGTTTATACAACCGACCCACGATTAATTCCGGAAGCATCGCTACTTTCTCATATTAGTTTCGAAGAAATGTTAGAAATGTCGAGTTTAGGTGCTAAAGTATTACAAATGCGTTCGGTCGAACTTGCCAGTCAACATAACATGCCGATTCGAGTATTATCGACTTTTACCAATCATCCTGGCACCTTAGTGACTTTTGAGGAAAAAATTATGCAACGACGTCTTGTTTCAGGTATTGCTTTTAGTCGTGAGGAAGCGATGATTGCGATCAATGGCGTACCTTACAAAGCGGGTATTGAAGCGCAAATTTTAATGAAAGTGAGTGATGCTGACATTGAAATTGACATGATTGCTCAAAATGCAGCCAATAAAGAGACAGCAGATTTCACTTTTACCGTACAACGTAAAGATTTTGCCAAGACTTTAATTATTATTGAAGAATTAAGTCGAACCTTGAATGCGACCTCGATTCAAAGTAATGCAAACGTTGCCAAACTATCACTAGTTGGCATTGGTATGCGTTCACAAACTGGGGTTGCAAGTAAAATGTTTCAAGCATTAGGTCAAATAGGTGTTACTATTCAAATGATTACGACATCGGAGATTAAAATTTCTGTGGTTATTGATGAGAGTTTTTTAGAATCCAGTGTTCGCGTTCTGCATGATGCTTTTGAGCTTGATAAGATAAAATTAGAAAAGCAACCCCTCTTTATGGAAACTTAAATAAAAATTTCTTCAAAAAAATGCAAAACCTATTTGCACAAATGAATGTTATTGTTTAACATTGCTGACTTTATAAAAGACTATTAACTTAATATAAAGTTTAAGTCGAATAGATTGCATTGTAACTAATGGAAATAAAAAAGATAGTACAACAAGGTAGTATAAGGAGAAGCAAAATGCTCATTTTAACGCGACGTGTGGGTGAAACATTAATTATTGGCGATGATGTCATCGTGACAGTGCTTGGTATTAAAGGTAACCAAGTCCGAATCGGTATTAATGCACCAAAAGAAGTATCTGTACACCGAGAAGAAATTTACCAACGCATTCAACAAGAAAAGAATGCGACAGGCACAACGGGGACCGGTACCATTAAAGAAGAAAAAGATAAAGACAAAGAAACGGATACAGAGTAGTTTTGTAAGTATGACAAGGAATACAAGGAGAGATGGCCGAGAGGCTGAAGGCGCTCCCCTGCTAAGGGAGTATGGGGCCTAAAGCTCCATCGAGGGTTCGAATCCCTCTCTCTCCGCCAGTTAAAAAGGAGAAATAAGTTTTTACGCTTTATTTTAGTTAAAAAAATACAATTTCTATGAAGTTTAGTCGAGTTGCGCCCGTAGCTCAGTTGGATAGAGTACCTGGCTACGAACTAGGGGGTCGGGAGTTCGAATCTCTCCGGGCGCGCCACATGTTAGAAAATCTTTAAATAAAATATCTGCGCCCGTAGCTCAGTTGGATAGAGTATCTGGCTTCGAACCAGGTGGTCGGGAGTTCGAATCTCTCCGGGCGCGCCAACTAAGTAAAATAAATCAATAACTTATAGCAAGCCAATCCAAGTTTTAATAAGCCACTGAAGATGAGTGTAGGGAAAACGTCACATTCACTCTAGCAGCCGCTTCTTTTAAATGATCACTACTCAAATGCGCATAACGTAGAACCATTTCAAAACTTGTCCATCCACCCAATTGCTGAAGCTCTTGTAAAGAGGTTCCATTCTGCACGTGCCAACTCGCCCATGTATGGCGCAAATCATGCCAACGAAAGTTTTCGATATGCGCTCTCTTCAGTGCTTTTTTCCAAGCTTTAGTATTACACTCAGCTATAGGGTTATTCCCGTAGACAAAAACAAATTGCGAATGCTTTCCTTTCTGCTCTTGCAATACTTCTATTGCAACATCATTTAAGGGAACAGGAATTGCCTTTTTAGTTTTTGCCTGATCAGGATGGATTAAAGCATGCCTCTTTACTAAATCAACATCGCACCATTGTAAATCTGTAACATTCGATTTTCTAAGCCCTGTAGCTAATGAAAATCTAGCAAGAGCTGAAATGTGCGGAGGAAGCTCCTGGATAAGACGAGCTGCCTCATCAATAGTCAACCACCTTATCCTTTTGGTATCTTCTTTACGCATACGTATTAGAGGCGCTTTTTCAATCCAACCCCACTCCCTTTCTGCCTTCCGTAAAATCGCCCTCACTATTTCTAGCATGCGATTAACACTAGCATTTTTGACTCCTTCCCTTGATTTTTTTTCTGCTATTTGATCAACAACATCACGGGTTATTTGACGCAAGGTATAACATTTTAAATGCGGATCGAGCCATTTTAAATGTAACTTATCATCCACTAAACTACGCTTATGTTGTGATTCAGCAAGCCAACGAAGGACTGCCTGCATCCATACAATTTCAGGCTTGACGTCAAGATATTGGTTTTCCCACATCTCCGCCTTTATCTTGTCATGAAATTTTTGTGCATCTAATTTGCTGCTAGTCCCAGTACTTCGTTGTATTCTTTTTCCACTGTGGTTAATATCAACCCACCAAATATTTTTTCTTTTGTACAGTGCCATATTTTTCTCCTATCATTTGCTATGACACCTTGTGACTTTTTAGCGACATTAGCATAAAGCGATCGCAAATAATCAGCAAGATCATCTTCTCGAAAACACCAACATTTTCCCGGCTTAGCTCCAGGAACTTCGCCACTAATTACTTTTCTTCGTAACCCTTCGGGAGTCATTTTTAAAAATGCGGCAGCTTCTTTAAGATCGAGTGTTTTCATCAAAGCTTACCTGCTGATTTTTAAGTAATCGCTTTAATAATTCATCACGAAAAATTTTTATATGCTTAGGTGCTTCGATACCTATTCGAATTCCATTTACATCATTGAGGACAATGACTTTAATGTCATTGCCAATTGAAATAGATTGGCCGACACGCCGATTAAGAATTAACATACATACTTCCTTATTTTCCAATTATTTTAATGTTATTTAGTGTTTTATTCTTATTAAACAATAAGAAAATGAATGATACTATCTGTATACTATTAGTCAATACTTTTTGTATTATTCTATTTATAATTATATGTATTAATTATTAATTTTAATATTTTAATTTATTAGGCATATCTTGGGATAAACCGAGAGATTGAGATAAACTTCTATTTCGTTTGAAAACACTTTGTGAAGCAAGGCCATACTTCTGATCTTGTTGATTAGGATGCGCAAAGCCAGGAACAACAACTTGATTCTGTAGATCAACAATTTTCTGTTTTAATTGTTTTGTTTCAAATTCGGCTTTCTTTTTCCCATGAATAAGAGCCTGCAATTGACTATCATATTGCTTTAGATTCCGTAAAAACTGCGTTTGCTTACATATTAATTCTTTTGGTCGTCCTGTTATAATATTCATTAAGCTAGAAATATCTCTTTTTTGAATATAATGAAATACAGCAACTGAAAAAATAGCAAACATACTACCTATAATCCACCCCACTGGACCTGCAACAAGCATAGCGCCGCCAAAAAGTATGAGCAAGCTATTACTCATTAAAAATCCTGAGCCTGCAGACAAAACTACATTAATCCCTGTCATAACCCGCTTCACGCCCTTTTGGACTGAAGTTTGTTTATAACATTGCACTAATTTTGTCTGTTTTTTTTTGACATCTTGGTTAAATAAATTAATTGTACTTTGAAAATAAATATAATCATTAGCACAATAACGATCTGAATGTTGATTAGACAACACAGACAGCTTAATTTTTTTTAATATTCCCAGCTGTTGTTGATATAACTGAATAATAGATTGCATTTTAAGGGTTGATATCCCGAGCATCCTTTTAAATCTTCCAACATCATAGACCATACTTAACACGCCTCCTATTACAGCACTAACTATTCCGCAAACCAGTGAAACAGGATGCAACATGCCTGGAATAAGAGTTAACAAAGTATCGCATAATGAAAAGCCGCCTGTTGCTACAATCAAAGGATTAATAAGTGAGGCTATGTAGACAAAAATCTTTTTTGTGGTAGATTCTTTTTTAATATTAGAATGTTTTTTACTTTTAACATTTGACTGAAGCAAAGCGAGTGTCGCTTGCATAATAGCTAATTTATGGTTTTCAACCTTAAGTTTTGAATTATGATCTAATCTTGTATCATAATCCTTTTCTATTTTAAGAATACATTGAAAATATTTATTTAATGTCTGGACATTACATTTATTAAATATATTATCTTGCTTCATCATATAAAAATTTATCGCCCCAAATAATTCACAGTTATTTGTTCTCGGCTATGACCAAGCTCTTCGGTTAAAGTCATACGCGCTTCATAATCAATTTGTTTTTGTAGAGATGTAAGCTGAGAGGCCTTAGACCCACCATTAATAGGTGCTTCCCAACCAGTTAATTCTTTATATCGCCTTTGAGCATAGGCATGGCGAAGACCATGAAGATTTTTAAGACCTGCACGGAGTACTTGTTTGTCATAAATAGAACGTTGCTGAATATAAGATTTTTTTATAGGGATCAGTGATAAACCTTTAGAAAGTAATATTTTTTTTGCTTGCTCTAACCAGAAACGTTGTTCATCGGTTAAAATGGGGATATACCTGCCTCTTCCTCCTTTACACCAGGAGTCATCTAAAACTAGATATTTACCTTTATCTGCAAGCCAAGGTTTTATTTTTAAGGCTTCCTCGCGACGCAAGCCAAATACTCTTTGCAATTGCAATGAAACTTGCACATGGATATTACTGATTTTCGAAAAATCAGGATCATAGAGAGCACGATTATTCGTTGGCACATAGCGACGTCTGCCCAAATTAAGTTTTTTATTACTTGGCACAATATTTTTTTTATTAATTTGCACGCATAAATACCGTAATACTGAAGTTCTATTTTTAATAGTAGAAGTTTTTAACTCTTTTTTTTGCCAAAATTTAATTATTGCAAGGATATGCTTTTCTTTAAGCCCTCGTATATCTCGTAAACCATATCCTTGGGTTATCAAATCATCAGCAAATTTATACAAAATATTTTTTCTATCATGCTGAGTAGCATAAGAACCATCACGGTTATGTTTTAAAGTTTGATAAATTGAACGCTGTAAATCATGACGGATACCCATTGTTACTTTTTATAAAATTTTAACCCTTAAACGGCTTGTCAAATGATAAGTGTTAAGCGTCTCAATCTTTAGCGCCGTGCGACAAAAGATCGCAATTGATATTGCAAAGAGACGAGATATTAGGGTTTGTTAAATTTTAATAAAAATAATTTCCTCCATATAAACAGGTTAATAATAGATATCATTTTGCTCAAAATAACTCAGGTTTAAGATTGAGAATTTCTTGCATAAAGTGAAATAAAAAAAACAGGTTAAATTAAATTGAACGATTAAAAATTCAATGTTGCGAATATAAGCATGAACCATTTTGCTAGCGATCTGAGTTTCATCATGCCATGCAGACCTTGCCTGTGGTTTGCGTCGTTAAGGCTCGACTGTATTTATAATGCTACAAAATTTATTGAAGAAATACAATGGTTTTTTAGATAAAAATTTTATTTAATTTTATAGTCATCACGACAAAAAAGTGAGGTTTATTTAGAAAATTTATTGTTTTTAATAAGAAAATTTTGCTACCATGACCCGCGTCACTACAGACATCTGCGATGTCTTCTAGTGACGCGGAGCAGCTTTGCAATATAACTGATAATATTCTTCCAATAATGCTGATATCATATTAAAATATTATTATTTTAATATGGAAATAAAAATTTGAATAATTTTAATTTTTTAAGCTTTTTCCTAGGATTAGCGCCCTCGATCTTCATTATCTACCTTACTGATGTTTCTTCAAAAAAAAGAGAGTTAAAAAAACAAATTATAGATATATATAAATTAAGCTCAGAGTTATTAAATGAAATTAATTTATTTTTAAAAACGCAAAAATTTATTTGTGAACACTATGAAGAATATCGCGAAAGAGAATATGCAGGACGTGGGTTTGAACCTTTAGAAAACGCTGATTCTTTAATCAATTTAAGAAATAAAAATTTTGCCGATTTTTTCGCAGCTGAATGGCTAGATAAATTTTATTATTTTTTTGCTTTATGTACTATTTCATTCCCAAAACTAACTAATGATTTAGATGAATTGCATAAATTGATTGAAGATATTTATGTAGTAAAAGAAATATCTTCAATAGAGGATGAGCCTCAAGAATTTTACAATTATATAAATGAAAAAATTATTCAAAAATTCAATTCGTTACATGAAAAAATACGAAAAGATATTACTTCCAAATGCATATGGAACCCTGTATAATTCTCAACAGTCAAATGCCCTCTATAGGGTTGTAGTTCCCTCTCTCATCAGCCCCCGAACGTTATAATCATTAAACACATAGAAGAAACTAGTAGTCGGTTGTACACCCCGGAACGTTATAATTAAAAGCACGCACACCGTAGTGATGAGTGAGTTGTAGTTCCCTCTCTCACCCCGGAACGTTATAATGCTACATATAAAATTGTGAGTAGTGGTACGGTTGTAGTTCCCTCTCTCACCCCGGAACGTTATAATGTTATGGTTGGAGAAGTGACTGAGGCTCCTGTTGTAGTTCCCTCTCTCACCCCGGAACGTTATAATTTATATAAGTGAACTTTGTGTCCGCATCTAGTTGTAGTTCCCTCTCTCACCCCGGAACGTTATAATAAACCTAAGAAAAAATACTACTTAATGCTGGTTGTAGTTCCCTCTCTCACCCCGGAACGTTATAATCAACTAGCGACAAGTTAATGATTTTAATATATTTTATCTTAATTTGGCGCTGTTTTTTCATCTTAAAACAAGAGCAATTGACTAGCATTTACCTTTTTCTCATTAAATTTACGGGTACCCACTAGCAACCTCATACTAGCAAACTGTTTTTCGGTGATTTGCAAATAACGCACCGAACCTTCTCTCGTCTTTCTAGTCCTTACCTGCCGAATCATAGGGTTCGACTTTTCCTCAACGCTCACAACCATTACTCTTAACAACAGCTGCTTGAGGTGGTTTGAAACCTGCTCCTGAAAGCCGATTTCGAAGGGTCTGCCTTCATCTTCTATAAAGCTTAAAGTTTAGCTTCCTGCTGCTAATACTTGTCCCTCGTAATCCGCAGCGCACTATAATGTTCATTATCGATCACTTAATAAGCGTGAATTTATTTATTATTCTTTTTGTTAAAGTGCCTATTGTATAATATGTAATCTATTTAATAAATGTAAACGAAAACACTTTTTTTATTTAATATTATTAATAGATTTTTTTAATTCTTTAGCAAATGCTTTATTTGGATTATCTCTAATATATTTTTCAGCAATTTGGTATCGTATTTGATCGTTTGATGCTTCTTTTAATTGTTGAGCAGTATTTAACGTAATGTTGCTAGTAAACAACCAACGTACATTTAATTTAAAAAAACTATATCTTGAGTGGCCAATATCAATATTTAGTAAATTGTTTTTGAAATTTTTGTATTGATCCATGGCATTATTTAAAGTTGCTTTTGTTAACACCGACATTGGCACATTTGATTTCTCTTCTATATCATCGCAAGATAATTTTTCGCTGGGAGCCACTAAATTATTATATTTATCAACACAAAATTTTATTGCTTCTTTTAATGATGGTCTTTTTTTAGGATTGACATCAATCATCTGAGAATAAAGACTTTCTAATCTATCTTCTGCAAGTATGTCCCCATCAAACCCTGAACCAAAATGTTTCCAATAAAGAAGCCAATCTTGAGAAAATTTCAGAAGTTGTCCTAAGGAATAAACATCTTGGCTTGGATCCGCAGGAATTTTAGCTGCTAATTCTGGTGGTAAATGCCATGATTCCTTTGCCCACTTTCCTGATGTCAAATCCGTTTTTGAGTTTAAGTTATTTTTTAATTTTCTAGCGAGTCCGAAATCGCAAAAAAATATTTTTCCGTTTTTATCCATGCATAAATTTGCGTCTTTTATATCCCCATGTACAATTCCGTGTTTGACATGTAATTTCTGCGCTTCTTTTAATATAGAAATATAAAATTTTAAAAATTCTTTAAAATTTGCAAACTTAGGTTTGTTATCTCTTACGAAGATTGTTTTATTTAAACTTGGCGGTAGTTTCTTCATTAATAGATAAATATTTGCTTGATCATTTTTATCAACTTTTCCTATTCCAAGGTACAATTTATTTAATTCCGCTTCATGCTCAATATCTGCTATTTCCTCAGGAGAAAGAATTCTTCCACTCTCGGAGATCTTTTTTACAGCAGTTTCTACGTCTTTTATGGTTTTGAAAAGACTAACAATCCCGCATGCTCCGCTTCCATAATCATCATCATTTTTCAAACTAATGGTTGATTCATCAATATAAAATGATGAATCCCTATCGATTCTTAAATTTTCTTTTTTCTTTTTGTAATCTTGACTGTCTTTACTTACATATTGGAAAGATGATTGCATAGGAAATTTCCCCCTTATTAGTTTCAGGAAATTATAACAATATAATATTAAGAGAATATTATGTAATATATAAAAGTTTTTAATTATTTGATTTTATTTGATATTTTTGTTTAAAAAATTATTTTCGATAATGAGCATTATGATAGCAATGGATAGCTGTATAAATAATAACATTGTAAAAAATCAAATAGATGATTGAGCTTGATGGCGAACAAAAACTTTAATTTTCACGTGCTTACGCTTTTTTTCTTCTTTATAGAGATCATATTGCTGTTGTAAATTAAGCCAACTCTCAGGTGTAGTTGAAAAAGCTTTACCAAGTCGAATAGCCATGCCAGGGCTAACGCCAAACTTCCCGTTCACAAGCTCAGAAAGAGATTTACGAGACACCCCTATTCCTTTAGCTACATCAGAAATAGTTAATTCAAGTGGTTCAAGATATAACTCTTTTAATATTTCACCAGGATGTGGTGGATTATACATATGCATATTTTATCCTTTGTTAAACATTTATTTTAATGATAGTCAATATAATCAACATCGTAAGCATTCTCATTTTTAAAACGAAATATCACTCGCCAGTTTCCATTAACTTTGACAGACCAGTAGTCTTTTTTATCTCCTTTTAAGGGGTGTAAATTTGAGCCTGGAAAGTCCATGTCTTGTATATCAACGCTAGTATTAAGTTTAGCAATTATCAGCCTTAACTTTGTCATATGTTTAGGGTTAATTTTGGCAGATTTTCCTTTTAAGAAAAACTGCTCTAAACCCTTATGCTTAAAATTTATAATCATAGCTAAATGTAACGTATTACGTGACGAGTGTCAATTATTATTTATTTTTTTGCTTACTTGAGATAAATTAAAAATGTGGTGCAGCATAAAAAATATACCATATAAATTAAGATTGAGTAACGGTTCCCTCTCTCACCCCGGAACGTTATAATAAAACAATTATAGCGTAAAGATCAGGATGGGTTGTAGCTCCCTCTCTCACCCCGGAACGTTATAATGGAGTAGAAGAAGCTAATTGTAATAAGTCTGTTGTAGTTCCCTCTCTCACCCCGGAACGTTATAATCTAACAACTGGCAATAAAACATTCCCCGCAGTTGTAGTTCCCTCTCTCACCCCGGAACGTTATAATCTTGGCGCCATCTATTCTACCTATGACTCAGTTGTAGTTCCCTCTCTCACCCCGGAACGTTATAATGCATAGGACTGGATTAAAAGACGGTGCATTGTTGTAGTTCCCTCTCTCACCCCGGAACGTTATAATAAAGAAACACAATGGTATGATGCTGTAACTGTTGTAGTTCCCTCTCTCACCCCGGAACGTTATAATAATTCTAATTGCTCTAGTGACTCAACACCTTGTTGTAGTTCCCTCTCTCACCCCGGAACGTTATAATCAACTAGCGACAAGTTAATGATTTTAATATATTTTATCTTAATTTGGCGCTGTTTTTTCATCTTAAAACAAGAGCAATTGACTAGCATTTACCTTTTTCTCATTAAATTTACGGGTACCCACTAGCAACCTCATACTAGCAAACTGTTTTTCGGTGATTTGCAAATAACGCACCGAACCTTCTCTCG
>Ga0207010_1009_pt1 | contig 71311 bp, 70 predicted proteins | sample Alteio_BWMinCont_82_FD_153465 | JGI IMG/M metagenome (GOLD analysis project Ga0207010, IMG submission 153465) | Enriched cells from forest soil in Barre Woods Harvard Forest LTER site, Petersham, Massachusetts, United States -... | ecosystem: Environmental > Terrestrial > Soil > Temperate forest >...
AACCGCAGACCTGCCCCTTAATAGGCGCGCAATATTACGTCCAGAGACATCCAGCTAAATATAAAAAATTATTTAAAATAAGTCAGTTACGTTATTGTTTTATCCATTCCTGTCCGATAGAATACACCTCAATCCAATCATTTTAAGGCACCAATATAGATACCATCAAGGAAACTATTATGAACAAAAAAAATCCCGAGCATAAAATAAATATTCGTAACAGCACATCTGAGTTTCTTATTTTCACCCAACAAGAAGGTGAAAAAGGTATAGAGGCACGTTATGAGGAGGGAACTATTTGGCTAACTCAAAAGCTTATGGCTGAATTGTTTGGCGTTGATGTAAGAACAATAAATGAACATATTCAAAATATATTTGAGTCCCAAGAAATTGATCAAAATTCAGTTATCCGGAATTTCCGGATAACTGCAAGTGACGGAAAAAATTACAATACTCAATTTTACAATCTTGATGCCATCATATCTGTTGGCTATCGCGTCAATTCTAAGCGTGCAACGCAGTTCCGCCAATGGGCAACACAAGTACTGCATCAGTTTGCAATAAAAGGTTATGTGCTAGATAGAAAACGATTAGAGAATGGCACATTTTTGGGCGAAAATTATTTTGAACAATTATTAGCTGAAATTCGGGAAATTCGCCTTAGCGAGCGTCATTTTTATCAAAAGATCACCGATATATATGCAACTAGCGTTGACTACAATAAAGACGCACCCACTACACGTGAATTTTTTGCTAAAGTACAAAACAAGCTGCACTTCGCCATTCATGGTCATACTGCATCTGAGCTTATTCATAAACGCGCTGATAGCAATAAACAGCACATGGGCCTTACTACTTGGGAAAATAGCCCAAATGGCAAAATACTTAAGACAGATGTATCCATTGCAAAAAATTATCTATCGGCAGATGAGTTAGATTCTCTTGGCCGCATTGTTAATGCTTATTTAGAACTAGCTGAAGGTCGTGCTAAACGCAAAATGCCAATGACGATGGAAAATTGGGCTATACAGCTAGACAAGCTTCTCGAGCTAGATGCGCGCGATATATTAAAAAATGCAGGAAAAATAAGCGCAAAAATTGCTAAAGATCATGCAGAATGTGAATTTGAAAAATATCGAATTATTCAAGATCGACTTTTTGAGTCCGATTTTGACAAAGAGATTAAAGCAATTATAAAAAAGAAGGAAGATTAATTGGTCAGCAGCTTGCTGACCAATTCTGGAGTCCGTGAATCCCGAGTTGAGTATGAGTAATAGCCGTTGCACAATTACAGAGAATATAAAAATGGGCAAACTCACCGCAAAAAAAATTGAAACGGCTTCCCCTAGGGAAAAAGAATACAAATTGCATGATGGAGGAGGACTTTTTTTACGAGTACGATCCAGCGGCGTTAAAAGCTGGCTTTTCTCATTTAGTCTTCCCAATGATCACAAGCTTATCCGCATGACATTAGGCTCTGTTAAAGATGTTTCTCTAAAAGAAGCACGCGCCAAATTACCTGAACTACATGATCAAGTTTTTCAAGGGATTGATCCTCGTTATGCTAGAGCAGCAAAGCAAGCAGAAAATACGTCTGCAATCACTATGCAAATACTGTTTAATGATTGGATTGAATTTATAAAGTTGGTTGGTGTGATCACACCAAAGTGGATTAAACGCCACGAAGATCGTTGGCGATTACATCTTCGAAAAAAACTCGGCAATCTATTTGCAAAAGATGTTACGCGTGTACATCTTGCCGGCGTTCTTGATGCAATGGCACGCAAAGGAATTAAAGAAGAAACCCGCAAAGCACTAACTACATTAAATCTAATGTTAGATTATGGATTAACACGTCATTCAATCGAGAACAATCCTGCTAGAATGCTTAAACCAAAAGATTTTGCTGCAAGTGCTACTCGCCCGCGTGAACGTGCATTAACTCTTACAGAATTACGCACACTGTGGGGCGCATTAGATCAAGCAATGGAAGCGCGCAAAGGCATCGCTAAAACATCAGCACTTTCTATCATTACAGCCACAGCCATTAAACTTTTAATTCTAACCGGCGGGCGGCGCTCTGAGATCGCGGGCATGCGTTGGGATGAATTATGCTTCGAAGCAGGTACATGGACTTTGCCCTCTAACCGTACCAAGAATCGCAGACAACATGTAATTTATTTGGGTAATCTAGCATTTGCTCTTATCAAAACACTTCAACTGCTAACAGGTAACACAGCGTTTGTGTTTGATACCGGCCGACAGACTGGACACATTCATACTGACTCACTGACTACCGCACTTAATCGATTAAAAAAATCAGCGACACTTAATGAACTAAAACCATTTACCACCCACGATTTGCGTCGATCGGCTGCAACTGCGTGGGGAAAATATCTGAAAGTGGAACCGCATGTGATTGAACAAATGCTAAATCACCAACCGCTCAATAAATTAGTTGCTATTTATCAACGTGCGACTTATACAGAAGAGCAAAAAGCAGCGTGGTTAGCATGGGATGAGATGGTTGAGCATCTAATTACTGTATAGTGAATAATTAGAGAATACCTTATTTTTCTTGGCGTCCCAGGGCGGATTCGAACCGCCGACCTGCCCCTTAGGAGGGGGCTGCGCTATCCACTGTGCCACCGGGACGACTTGCAATAAAGATACTTGAAAAAATAAAAAATTCAAAGAATAAAAAATATAAATAAAGATAATAAAGATATAATCAAGATTTGTTACCGAGGGTCGGAATCGAACCGACACGGTGTTACCACCACTGGATTTTGAGTCCAGCGCGTCTACCAGTTCCGCCACCCCGGCAAGGCAAGGCGCAGTATATCAAATTGATAACAAACTTCAACTTCTAAAACATCTCTAACGGATCAACATCTAATGACCACCTAACGCGAGACTTACTTTTTATTTTTTCAATAAGAGGCATTGTGTCGGTTAAAAGTTTTTGCAGGGTTTTTCGTTCTTCTGCTTGCAATAATAACTGCATGCGATATCTCCCAGCTCTACGCGGCATAGGTGCTGGAATTGGACCTAAAATATGTAAAGAAGCGCAAGGTTGCATTAAATTTTTTACTTGATTTAAAAAATCGCTTGCATGTTGCATTTGATACGCTTCTGCGCGAAATAAAGCTAAATAAGCAAAAGGCGGTAATCCAGATTCTTTACGTTCGCACAGCAAAGAATCTGCAAATTGTTGATAGGAACCACTGAATAATTGCTGCAATAACGGATGATCTGGATGATGGGTTTGAATAAATACTTTTCCCGGTTTTTCCATACGGCCAGCACGGCCTGATACTTGCAATAATAATTGCGCCATCCGTTCTAAGCCGCGAAAATCATGGCTAAATAACCCGCCGTCCATGTCCACAATACCCACTAAAGTGACATTCGGAAAATGATGCCCTTTTGCTAGCATCTGTGTGCCAATTAATATTTGATGCTCCCCTGATTGAATTTGTGCTAATAATTTTTCAATCGATCCTTTTTGCTTAGTGTTATCACGATCAATTCGCACAATTGAGTGAGCCGGAAAATATTTGGCTAATACCATTTCTAAACGCTCAGTGCCCATCCCTAAAAAATGTAATATTTCCCGACAAGCTTCGCACTGTTTAGGTACTTTTTTTTGCGCATCGCAATGATGACAGTGCAGGCGCTCTAATTGATGATGATAAGTCATTCTTTTATCACAGCGTTTGCAGATTGCTACATAACCACAAGCATGACACATTAAAACTGGCGCAAAACCACGTCTATTTAAAAATAACATGACTTGCTCATTGCGTGCTAAATGTATAGTGATTTCTTTTAATAAAGATTGCGATAACCCTTGGTCTAACGTTTGGTTTCGTATATCAATAATATTAAATTCGGGTAAAGAGGCTTTTCCCGCACGCATCGGTAAACAGAGTTTTTGAAATTTATTAATATTAGCTTTATGTAGTGTTTCCAGTGAAGGGGTAGCTGTTCCTAAAATAATGGGAATTTTATTGAAATGCGCACGCATAATAGCAATATCACGCGCATGATAACGAAATCCTTCTTGTTGTTTAAAAGAAAGATCATGCTCTTCATCGATAATAATTAAACCTAAATTTTGACACGGCGTAAAAATAGCAGAACGTGTACCAATAATAATTTTTGCATGACCTGATTTGGCCGCAATCCAACCATTTAAACGCGCCCTTTCTGTCAGTCCTGAATGTAATAATACTAATGGCACAGAAAAACGCGCGTAAAAACGCTGAATAGTTTGCGGAGTTAAACCAATTTCTGGTACCAATACTAAAATAGATTGATTGTGATTTAAAAAAGATTGGATCACTTGCAAATAAACTTCTGTTTTTCCGCTTCCTGTGACACCTTCTAATAAAAATACTTGAAAACGATCAAGCGCCATTTGAATCGCCTCAATCGCTTGTTTCTGCGCGTTATTTAAAATCAAATTTTCTTCAGATAAATGATTTTTTAATAATCCATTTAATAACCCATTGGAGCGTTTACCTACAATTGGTTGTTTCCCTTGTCTTAATAAAGTTGGCAAAACATTCATCATGACATTGCCTATCGAGTCATGATAATAGTCAGCTGCCCAAAGACTTAATTGCAGTAAATCTGCTGATAAAATCGGTTCTTGATCTAGAATCTCTAATGCTCTTTTAAGACGCAAAAGTGGCAGAGTCGTCTCAGCCAACCCCATAAAAAAACCAATTAATTCACGACGTTGAAAAGGGACTGTGACGCGTACCCCCGGGGTCAGTGTCTTAATATCACAATCAATAGGCGGCAAATAATCAAAATATCGTCTTAAAGGAACAGGCAGCGCGATCTGTAATATGATTGATTTTTCAACAGTCATGGAATGTTTCTTAAAGCCGTTATGTTATAATGAATTATCATTTAGTGCAAAGGTACTTAAACATGATGCGCTCTAATCCAAACTTATCAAAAGATCAATTAAAGGCTGTTTTAACCCATCTTTTGGAAGAACATTTTGGTTCTGCTTTTGCAAAAATTCCGGCTGAACAAAAAGAAGCGGCCCTTGATAAATACGTTAACGAATTAACGCCAGATGGGGTTTTCCCGCGCGACGCATTAACCCCACAAAAAATGCTTGAATTAGCCACTGGTTTTACCACTCGATTAGTCTTAGAAAATAATCCGTTAACTTTTACTGCCGATGAAAAAGCATTTATAGAAGAACAAAAAAAACCAGAAAATACCAATAAACCTTTAACGCCTGAAGAACAAAAACTAGCAGATTCTATTACAAAAAAATTAGATAACCTAGGAGCTACTATTACGACGGCTCTCTTACAAAATGACATGCTTAAAATCTCCCCTTCACCCACCCCAAGTCCACAATCTTCACAATCTCCATCAACAAATGATGATGATGAAGAGGATGAAGAAGCTATTCATGGCATTAATTTTGTGGTGGATCAACATGAAAAAGAAACGATTGAAAACATGAAGACTGTTGTTTTACCTATACAAGAAAATATCTCTGAAGAAAAACCAGAGCCTTCATCTTCTGCACCGAAAAAACAAAAACCTTTAAGCGAACGTCTGGCGGGAATTGATACTGAAGAACCTAACGCAACGCCAGTGCATATTTATTTAGGTAATTTTTTTAACTCAATTGATTTTAATCCTAATCATGAAAAGAATTTATCTAAAGTCCCTTCTCAAGATCGGATGGAAAAAATTGTGCTGGCTAATCCACAGCAAGGGATTGTTACTAATTATGAAAAATTCATTCAAGACAAAGAAGGCGGGAATGTCGAAGAAAATTTAATAAAAGCAGGGGTGATATCCAGTCGATATGCGCCGACTTTAACGCCCGGGCGTTAAATATTCAACAAAATAATCTTCTCAAAACAACACCTTTCTTTAAACCTTGTGGGCACCTGCGTAATCGAGTAATATGCTCGATCTTAGAATGAATCTTAAAGGTTACCACTATGCATCGTGTACTTATTTTAGGAGCAGGAAAAATCGGCTCGTTAATTGCAGTTCTTTTAGCAAATTCAAATGATTATCAAGTTTATGTTGCAGATATTCAGGCAGACTCTCCTCATATTCAACGTATTATCAGCAAAGCCCCTAATATTCAACTCGTGCAATTAAATGCACAAGATGCGGTTGCTGTGACAGAGTTTTTAAATAAAAATCCAATGGAAACGATTTTATCTAGTTTACCTTTTTATTGTAATATTGCGATTGCATATATTGCCAAAGAATTTAATTTAAATTATTTTGATTTAACCGAAGATACTAAAACCACGAGTACCGTCTCACAATTATCGCAACATGTGACGAGTGCTTTTGTGCCGCAATGCGGTCTTGCCCCTGGTTTTATTAGTGTGGTTGCTAATCATTTAATGGAACATTTCCCAAGTTTAAACACTGTTAAAATGCGGGTAGGTGCGTTGCCGTTGAATATTAGCAATGCGTTACAATATTCTTTAACCTGGTCAACCGATGGGTTAATTAACGAATATGGTAATCTTTGTAATGGTATCGAAGATGGTGAAGAAGTTAAGCTGATGCCGCTTGATGATCTTGAAAAAATAAAAATCGACGGTTTGACTTATGAAGCCTTTAATACTTCAGGGGGGATTGGCAGTTTAGCGCAGACTTATTTTGGTCGTGTCAAAAGCTTAAGTTATAAAACCATTCGTTATCCAGGGCATTGCGAATACATGCGTTTTTTAATGAATGATCTTAAATTAAATTATGATCGAGAGACGTTAAAACGAATTTTAGAAAATGCGATCCCTAAAACCAGCCAGGATGTGGTATTAGTTTATGTCTCTGTTAATGGCTTGCAAGATAATCAATTCACCGAAGAAAATTACGTTAAAAAATTCTATCCAAAAAAAGTAGCGGGGATTAATTGGTCTGCTATTCAGTTAACGACTGCGTCAGAAATTTGTGCGGCTTTAGATATCATCGTCAACCAACCAGGAAAATATCAAGGCCTGGTCAAGCATGAACAATTCTCACTCGAAGAAATTCTCAATAATCGATTTGGCCAGTATTACGCCTAAAAGGATCTCTTATGGATTTATTAAAAAAATTAAATTTGCACTCACAAAATGCAGGGGCAAGCACTGATATCAATTGGTGGTCTACTCAACAAAAAGACGGGGAAATCATTTCTTTTAATCCAGCAACAGGTGAGCCGATTGCATCAGTGTATCGATCATCTGGGGCTGATTATGAAAGAGTTTTAAAATGCTCTTTAGAGACTTTTAAAACATTTCGTAGCGTCCCTGCGCCTAAACGCGGTGAAATGATTCGTTTATTGGGAGAAGAATTACGTTTACATAAAGAAAGTTTAGGCACGTTAGTTTCACTAGAAATGGGTAAATCTAAACAAGAAGGGTTAGGCGAAGTGCAAGAAATGATTGATATGGCAGATTTAGCCTGTGGTCAGGCGCGGATGCTCTATGGTCATACCATGCACTCAGAGCGCCCCGAACATAGAATGTATGAACAATGGCATCCTTTAGGGATAGTTGGTGTTATTTCTGCATTTAATTTTCCTGTGGCTGTTTGGGCGTGGAATGCATTTATTGCAGCGATTGCTGGAAACACAGTTATTTGGCGGCCGTCTCCAAAAACACCTTTATCGGCTGTTGCGGTACAGCATATTTGCAATACAGTTATGAAAAAATGTGGTTTCCCGGGTGTATTTTCGTTATTAATACAAGATGATTTAGCCTATGCTAAACAATTTGTGGATGACAAACGTATTGCATTAATTTCATTTACGGGTTCTTCAGTTGTTGGGCGAGAAGTCAATCAAGCGGTTGCCAAACGATTAGGTAGAAGTTTATTAGAATTAAGCGGCAATAATGCAATTATTGTTGATGAAACGGCAGAATTAAAATTAGCCGTACCTGCCATTGTTTTTGGTGCAATAGGTACAGCAGGACAACGCTGCACCACGACACGTCGTTTATTTGTGCATGAATCTATTTATGATAAATTAATAAAATCTTTAACGAATGCTTATCAAAAAATAACAATGGGTGATCCGCTCGATGAAAAAAATTTGATGGGTCCTTTGATTGATCAATTAGCAGTTGATCACTATATTAAAGCTATAGAAGAGGCTAAAAAAAGTGGGGGTAAAATTTTATTTGGTGGCAATGTGCTTAATCGTTCAGGATTTTATGTTGAACCGACTTTAATAACTGCACAAAATGAGTGGGCTTGTGTGCAGCGCGAAACATTTGCGCCGATTTTATATGTCATGAAATATCATACTATTGAAGAGGCCATTCATTTACAAAATGAATCTTTGTATGGATTATCATCTGCTATTTTCACTAATCAATTACAGCATGCAGAAACATTTCTTTCTTGTCTGGGCAGTGATTGTGGTATTGCCAATGTCAATATTGGTACTTCTGGCGCTGAAATTGGCGGTGCTTTTGGTGGTGAAAAAGACACAGGCGGTGGAAGAGAAGCGGGCTCTGATTCATGGAAAGCTTATATGCGTAGACAGACAAATACTATTAATTGGGGGAAAAGTTTACCTTTAGCGCAAGGGATTAAATTTGATTTGTAATAGGGTGCATTCCAAGAAAGTAGGGGACTTTTCTGATTGAATAATAGGAATTTCTCGCCTATGGGGTGACATGGCGAGAGGTACCTATTTTAAAGTTACCTACTTTCGTAGAATCGAAAGTTTCTGTTTCTCCCAGTTATCGATGATCTTCCTTAAATTGGCCTGTTAAATATTTATGAATAATGCTAGATAACAAGCTTTGATAGGGCAGGCCTTCTTTTAAGGCTTCTTCCTGGGCTCTGGCAAAATCCCATTCAGTCATACGTAAACTGACGCGGCGATTTTTGGTGCCATGTGCTTTGGCAATATTTTGGAAGCGCTTTTTTTCAGCCAACAACTTAGGCACGCTACGTAATTTACCAGATTCAAACGCAGTCAAAATGGCTTTCTCTTCTGCATTTAACTTCTGTTTAGATTTTTTCATCTTTTGTTTTCCTCCGATGGTGTTTCATGACCTTTCGGCTTCTAAAGGCAGTTTTTAAAAAAACTTTTTCTTCATCTTCGACAAAAGGCACCAGTACCAGATAATTATCAATCTCAACAATAAAGATATTTTGATGGAGATGATGGCTGCTAGGGTTTGGAACAATATCAACTAGGTTGCCTTGCTCAATTGCAACAACTACGGCTTCGAAGCTCAGGTTTCGTTCTTTCTGCAATTGTTTATTCTTATCCTCGTCCCATTTAATCGGCTTCATTTTTTCCTTAGGGTGCTGCGTCTAATGTACACATTATAGCATACGAATATACGAAAAAATAGCTTATTTTGGTAGGGATATGCTATATCAAGTATTCGTTAAAAAATAAGATTAGTGACACTTTTTATCAAAAATGCTATGATCAAGCCCTTTTAATTTTGAGGTTGAAGCATTGCGGTCGATCACTATTTATTCACAGTTAGACAGCAGTCTAACAGCCCGTATGAACTTAGCCTTCTTGGATATCAAGGAAGGCGCTAAAAAGTGGCGCATTTGGCTTTTATTAGCTTGGCAAGACATTCGGTTGCGTTATCGCCGATCCTTGCTGGGGCCATTTTGGATTACCTTGAGCATGACTATTACTATCGGCATGACAGGGATGCTTTATGGGGTATTATTAAACTTCCGCATGGCGGAATATTTTCCATCTTTTGCAGCCGGTATGCTCATTTGGAGCTTAATTTCTATTTTAATTACAGATGGCAGTAATACATTTGCTGAATCAGAAAATTTTTTAAAACAAATGAAGCTTCCTTATTCTGTTTTTGTCTATCGGTTTGTCGCGCGGAATTTTATTATTTTTTTGCATAATATAGTTATTTTTATTCCTATTATGTTTCTCTTTCATATCAAACCAACGCTAGATACTTTGTTAGTGTTTTTAGGTTTATTTTTAATTCTTTGGAATGCGGTGGCTGTTGGTTTTATTCTTGCTATTTTTGGTACTCGTTTTCGTGATATTGCGCAAGTGGTGAATAGCTTTATTCAAGTTATTTTTTTCCTAACACCGATTATTTGGGTGCCAAGCATGTTGCCGCAAAAGTTTCAATTTGCAGTGAAATTAAATCCCGTTGCGCAATTTTTAGAAATGGTGCGTAATCCTTTATTGGGATTAGCACCTTCTTCGTATGCTATTTGTGTGACACTCACTATTTCTATTTTAAGCGCGGTTTTTGCTTTTGCTCTTTTTATGCGATTTCGTGCACGTATTTCTTATTGGTTATAATGGGGTCAATCTGATGGCTTATGTAACGCTTGATTCTGTTTCAATTGATTTTCCTATCTTTAATTTAAGCGCGCGTTCTCTTAAAAAAAAGTTATTACGCTTAACAACAGGCGGCCAATTTGGCCATAATGAAAAACAATGCATTGTCATCAAAGCGCTTGATCAAATTTCTCTGGCGTTACAAGACGGCGATCGTTTAGGGTTAATTGGGCACAATGGCGCAGGCAAAAGCACTTTGCTACGCGTGCTGGCAACGATCTATGAGCCTAGTCGCGGTAAAATGCATTATCAAGGCAACATTTCACCTTTATTAGATGTGATGCTAGGAATTAATCATGAGTCAACAGGTTATGAGAATATTTATTTACGCGGCTCTTTGTTGGGTTTAAACCGAAAAGAAATGCATGCTAAAATTAAAGATATTGCTGATTTCACTGAATTAGGTGACTTTTTACATATGCCTATCCGAACTTATTCATCAGGCATGTTAATGCGTCTTGCTTTTGCGGTCGCAACGAGTATTCAGCCAGATATTTTATTAATGGACGAAGCCATTGGGGTGGGGGACAAAAATTTTATTGAAAAAGCGAATGATCGATTACATAAACTAATTGAAAAATCGAGCATCTTAGTGCTTGCCTCTCATTCCGAATCAATTATTAGAAAAATTTGTAATAAAGTATTAGTATTAAATGGTGGTCGAATAGAACAATTTGGCCGGATTGAAGATGTTCTGAAATAAAATGGACGCATTATGTTTTATCATAAGTTTAAAGTTTTTAATCTATCAGATGAAGCTCAGATTGCGGCTATCCTTTCGTTACCTCAAGATAAATTATTGCTAAGCACGAATATTAAAGCAGGTAAAGAAGATAAAGAAAACAGAAAGGTAGACGGCGTTATGGTAACAAAAAATAATCAACTAAAAATAATGAGATTATTAGACTCTTTTTATCCTATTTCTTTGGAGTTTCTTACACAACAAATCGCTGTTAAAAGAACCGTAAGATACTATACGTATTCAAACTTATACCCAGCTCTCAAACAAAAAGAGTATTCGCAAACCCAAAGTATACTAGGACATTTATTTGCTTTACGTTGTTGGCATGTGATTGAGTATCTTATCAGAAATCATTTTTTTTGATTCTTTAAAAGCCCTAAAGCAGCCCATAAAAAACATCAATCAAAAACCCATTTCTATTATTGCTATATTATTTAAAGAGGCGCGATCTTTATTTTCGTTGTTATATAGTAAGATTCCTTTGGAACAAGATCCCTCTGTATGTACTTATGTTAATATTGAGACATTACAATTAAATATTAAGCCTTCTTTAATTAAATTTTCTATATTAGCAAAGCCTATAAAGAAAAAATCAGAATCTATGGATAGTATTCCACAAGCTAAACTATCATTGTCGTCATCAAGTTCTTCCTAAGAATCTAGCTGCTTAAATAAAAACTCTTTTCTATAAAAAATGCTAATACTAATAAAAGCCACTTACCAGACCCCGCAAAAACGCTGCGTGTTAGCGCAAAATTCTTAAGTGATGTTTGAGGACGCAGCGCCTGCGGGGTGACAAAAAAGTTTCAACACAGTTGACGATACATTAACTTCTAAAAAAACTCCGAATTGAGGTTATATTAGAATATCTACTTAAAATAAAAAATCAAACACTACATTTCAATCGCTTGCTGGGTTATATTTTTTAATTTAGTTAAAACTGCTATTTCAATATTAAAAGGGGGTGCCCAGTAAATTGTATTGCCAAGCGGTCTTAATAATGCACCTAAGCGAATAGCTTTTTGATAAATGTCATAACCTAATCTTTGCTTTTCATGAGCTAAAATAAGATCGGCGGCTACCACTCCGCCAATTCCTCGAATATTGATTAGCTTTTTTGTTTTATCGGCTATTTCTAAAAACATATTGAACATCACTTTGCCTAATTCTAAAACTCGCTCTGGCATTTTGTCTTTTTTCATAATATTTAAAACCTCTAAGGCAATACTCGCAGCTAATGCATTGCCAGAAAAAGTATGCGAATGCAAAAAATTATTACCATTTTCATAATCATCATAAAATAAATAATAAATAGCATCTGTCATTAATAAAGCACTTAAAGGCAACCATCCCGCCGTCAATCCTTTGCCTAAACATAAAAAATCAGGAGTGATGTTGGCATGCTCTGATGCCAACATTTTTCCAGTGCGGCCAATCCCTGTCATCACTTCATCAGCAATTAAATGTATATCATTTTTTTTCGTCCAATTGCGTAATTTTTTTAAAAAATCTTTTGAATATATTCTCATCTGACCTGCAGCTTGAATAATAGGTTCAACAATAATAGCTGTAGCCTTCTCACTTAAAGGCTCTAGTTGTTTGATAATGCTCTCCCATGCTTCATCGCAATTTTCCCAAATCGGATCGTCTATCCCTGAACAATAAGGCACATCAATAAAATCTACTTTAAAAACTAAAGAGTGATACGGATCTTTATAAATACCCACATCACTGACACTCATTGCACCGATTGTTTCACCATGAAAGCTATTTTTTAAGGCAATAAAATTTTTTCTTTTTGTTTTACCTTCAATGATTCTTGCATGAACACTCATTTTCATCGCCATTTCTATCACGCAAGAACCATCACTGGCGTACATCACTTTTTTTAAATCAGATGTTAAGTTTGCTAATTTTTCAGATAAATTAACAATCACTTCATTTGTAGTATTTGCTAAAATTACATGTTCAAATTTTTCAATTTGCTGCAAAAGCTTTTTTTTTAACTGGGGATGTTGATGCCCTAGTGATTTGCACCACCAACTAGAAATGGCATCAATAATTTTTTTGCCTTTAGCTAATTGAATATAACTTCCCTTGGCACCTGTGACAATCAAAGGTTTAAATATTTCATAATCTTTCATTTGCGCACAGGGATGCCAAAGATGTGCATGATCTTTTGCAATTAAAGTAGACACTTTTCTGGTAAACCTATTATTTATTTTTAGTTGACTGGTAATATAACTTAGCCTATAGTTTTAAAAAAGTCAAAAAAGGTACCCTAAAAAAATGAATGATTCAGGAAATGATTCACCATGGGACACAAAAAAAGTGCGGACATTCTACGAATTGCCGTTTATTGAGCTTATTTTCAAAAGTCACTCTATTCATCGTCAATATTTTAATGCAAATGAAATAGAGTTATGCACGCTACTTAGCATCAAAACGGGAAGCTGCCCAGAAGATTGTGGTTATTGCCCGCAAAGTGCACATTTTAAAACATCTTTGCAAAAAGAAAAATTATTAGCAATCGATCAAGTTATTGAAAAAGCAAAAACTGCTAAAGCGTATGGTGCAACGCGTTTTTGTATGGGGGCTGCCTGGAAATATCCTCCTAAAAAAGAATGGGACAAAGTACTGCAAATGATAAAAGAAATTAAAGCATTAGGACTTGAAACGTGCGTTACCTTAGGTCAATTAAGCGAAATACAAACAAAAGAATTAAAACAAGCAGGGCTTGATTTTTATAATCATAATCTTGATACTTCTCGTCAATATTATAAAAAAATTATTACAACCCGCACTTTTGAAGAACGCCTAGATACGCTAGAGTTAGTACGCGCAGCAGATATTCAAATCTGTTCTGGCGGCATTATTGGCATGGGTGAATCACGCGAAGATCGAATAGAATTATTAATTGAATTAGCCTCATTGCCCACGCCACCTAAAAGCGTGCCAATTAATCGTCTCATGCCGGTCAAAGGCACACCTTTAGGTGACACACCCTGTATCGATGATTTTGAATTTATTCGTACTATTGCCGTTGCGCGTATTATGCTGCCGCACTCTTTTATTCGCCTATCAGCGGGTCGAGATGAGATGTCTTTTGCGATGCAAGCTTTTTGTTTTATGGCTGGTGCCAATTCTATTTTTTCAGGAAGTGACAAATTATTAACAACCCCTAATCCTAGTAAAGAAAGTGACATGCAATTATTAAAAGAACTAGGACTAACTATTAAGAAACTAAAAAAACATGATCAGTCATCCTATGTTTAACCAAAATTTTAGTGAAAATTTATTAATAAATCAAAAAAAAAATTTACATCGATATCGTTGTTTAATTGAAAATCGCGAACAAACAGTTGCAATTATTGCTGGGAAAAATGTTATTAATTTTTGTAGCAATGATTATTTAAACTTAAGCATGCATCCTTTAGTTAAAAAAGCTTTGGCAAAAGGTGCGTTTCAATATGGCCTAGGTAGCAGTGCTTCACATTTGGTTTCAGGATATCTAAAGCCTCACCAACAATTAGAAGAAGCTTTTGCAGAAATTTTAAATCGTGAACGCGCTTTGTTATTTAATTCGGGCTATCAGGCAAATTTAGGTGTCATCAGCACACTTCTTAGTAGAAATAATTTAATTATTTCTGATAAATACTGCCATGCTTCTTTAATTGACGGCATTATTTTGTCACGCGCTAAGCATTTACGATACGCTCATCAAGATTTAAATCAAGCAGAAAATCTGCTTAAAAATAATTTGCATAAAAAAACTTTTTTAGTTACAGAAAGCATTTTTAGCATGGAAGGTACGCTAACAGATATCTCAGAAATAATTGCTTTATCTAAAATATATAATAATTATTTAATTTTAGATGATGCACACGGATTTGGGGTGCTGCCTGCTTATTATTCTGCAAAAGAAGTCCCTTGTCTCATTACGCCCCTTGGAAAAGCAGCAGGTAGTATGGGGGCTATTGTTTCAGGCAGCCATGATTTAATCGAAAATTTGTTACAGTTTTCAAGATTGTATCGCTATACTACCGCATTGCCGCCTGCTATTTGTTATGCTACTTTGGCTGCATTAAATATTATAAAAAAAGAAAATTGGCGAAGAGAAAAATTACATGAACTTGCCAAATTTTTCAATCAAGAAGCTATCAAACGAGAATTACCATTGACCGCTTATAACTTATCTCCCATTAAGTGTATTTTAGTTTCTTCCAATCAAAAAACGATGCTCATAAAAAATAAATTATTTCAGCAGGGATTTTTTGTATCAGGCATTCGTCCGCCAACGGTTCCTTTTAATAAAGCGCGTATTCGTATTTCTTTAAATTGCTTGCATCATAAAAAACATATTATTGCTTTGCTTGATCAGATGTATGAATTAATAAATTTATAATATGAGTGATAAATTATTTATAACTGCAACAGATACTAATGTAGGGAAAACCTATACTGCATTAAAGCTTTTAAAAAAATTCAAACAACAAGGATTGCAAACGTTAGGTATCAAACCTATTGCTTCTGGATGCCTACAAGAAAAAAAACAATGGATAAATCAAGATGCGATACTTTTAAGAGGCGCATCAACCATTCAATTAGACTATTCTCTACATAATCCATTTGCATTTAAAGAATATATTGCACCGCACATTGCGGCAAGTTATAGCGGGATTTATTTAACTATAAAAAATATTATAGAAAAAATGCAACCTGCCTTAAACTTTCCTGCAGATATTTGTCTTATTGAAGGAGTTGGTGGCTGGCACTGTCCGTTAAATAATACAGACACCATGGCAGAAGTTGTCAAACAATTAAAATTAAAAACTATTTTAGTCGTTGGAATGCGATTAGGTTGTTTAAATCAAGCAATCTTAACTTATAAAGCTTTACAGCAAGACGGAATATCAATTGTTGGCTGGATTGCCAATTGTTGTGATCAAACCATGCAAGCATTAGATGAAAATGTGGCTACACTTAAAAATTTCTTGCCTATTCCGCTGTTAGAAATTATACCTTATTGCGCCCAACTTTGAAGTTTTGCCACGATTTTTTTTAATTGTTTAATCTCATCTGGTGAAAATTCTTTATAATAATGACACCCCGCATTGACCCCCCAGTATACATTTTCATTGATCCCAGCAATAAAATCTTGTCCTTTAATTTCAACATAAGCCATATCTGCAAATTGTTCCCCAGCCCATTTTTGTAATCTTTCTAATTTATCAAACGTTAGGATAAAAAAATGATTATTAATATTTGCAAATAAAGGCGAAAAAGGCTCATCCGGATCACTGCCCTTTTCTTTTTTAACGGGCAAGTAAAAATTTGTTTTTAATAACAAAAGATAAACTTTATTAACCTCTTCTTTGTTCCCTTCACTACTAAATGCCACTGAAATGGCTTGGTCTAATTCGGTCATAGCATAGCCTGTAAAAATAATAATCAAGCGCAATCATATCATAACTGCTTAAATAAACTTAAATAAATGATCATGGAGAATTAGACGAAATTTAGGTATACTTTCAGGCTTTAAAAAGCGTGAGAGGAAAAATCGATCATGAAGCACACTGACAATGCAACCCTGATTCCACAGAGAACTTTTATCAATTTATCTACGCCTGAATTAGTGGATATTGCTTTAGCCCGTCATGAAGGAACTTTGGCTGCCAATCAAGCGTTAAATGTTAATACAGGCGCTCGTACTGGCCGGTCGCCGAAAGATCGATTTATCGTAAAAGATACGCTCACTGAAAAATCGATTGACTGGAATACTATTAATCAACCGATTGCACCTGAAATATTTTCTCAGTTATTGCAAAAAGCTAAAAATTATTTAACACAAAAAGAGGCTACTTTTATTTCTTATCTTAAAGTAGGCGCTGAAGAAAAATTTTCTTTAAACGTTAAAGTAGTGACTGAACTTGCCTGGCATGCTATTTTTACTAAAAATTTATTTATTCAACCTTCCCCTCCTATTACTCAAGATACTGAAAATCAATGGACTATTTTATGTGTCCCTAATTTTAAAACTGATCCGATACGTGATGGAGTGAATAGCGATGCAGCGGTTATTTTAAATTTTACTGAACGTTATATTTTAATTTGCGGCACACATTATGCGGGTGAAATGAAAAAGGCGATGTTTTCTGTGTTAAATTTTTTATTAACAGAACATGAAATATTACCGATGCATTGTGCTGCGAATATTGGGGATGATGGAAAAACCGCTTTATTTTTTGGTTTATCAGGCACCGGCAAAACGACTTTATCTGCCGATCCTGAACGTCATTTAATTGGCGATGATGAGCACGGCTGGAGCGCTGAAGGCGTCTTTAACTTTGAAGGCGGTTGTTATGCAAAATGTATTGATTTATCAAAAGAACGTGAGCCCATGATTTGGGACGCCATTCGTTACGGCACCATTATGGAAAATGTAGTTCTTGATCAACATACCAATGAACCTAATTATGCAGATACGACACATACACAAAATACCAGAGCTGCGTATCCGCGCGACTATATTGATGGAAAAGTAGATGCCAATAAAGGTGCTTTACCGAATGCAGTTTTATTTTTAACTTGCGATTTATATGGTGTGTTACCTCCTGTGGCACGTTTAACCAAAGAGCAAGCTGCCTATTATTTTTTAAGTGGTTATACAGCATTAGTGGGCAGCACGGAAGTCGGTCAAGGCAGTGGCATTACTCAAACATTTAGCACTTGTTTTGGTGCGCCTTTTTTTCCAAGGCCTGCACAAGTGTATGCAGATCTTTTAATTAAACGTCTTGAGCATTCGGGTGCAGATGTTTATTTAGTTAATACCGGTTGGTCGGGTGGTGCTTATGGGCAAGGAGGAAAACGATTTTCCATTCCAACCACACGAAGTGTTGTTAGCGCCATTGTTAATGGTTCACTTGCGAATGCGGAATATGAAACATTATCTGGATTTAATTTATCTATTCCAAAAATAATGCACGATGTTGATTCGCACATTTTAAATCCCAAAAAAATGTGGCAAGATCAGGCTGCTTATGAAGAAAATAAAAAAATATTAATGGAAAAATTTATTAAAAACTTTGAAAAATTTAAAGTATCAGATGCAATTAAAAATGCAGGGCCTAAGCTTTAAAAAAACTCAGGGTAGTATCGACAGATGTCAAATTAAGGAATCTCTCCTTGAAGAGACGTTGTAGGGTGGATTAGACGCGTTTTTTGCGTCGTAATCCACCAAATTTGTCATTTACAATTGGTGGATTACGGCAAAAAACGCCTAATCCACCCTACCTTTTTCACAGAAAACCTCGTCATAAAAATCAAATTTTGTTTTATAATAGTATTGTATTCTTAGGAGATCCCTGATGTCTACTTCTTATACAGTTGTCCCTTTTCCTTATATACCTGAAAAAGTTGATCCAGATAAATCCTTTTTAAACACTGATGAGATAAAATTAATAAAAGAATCTCACCGGTCATTTTATAAATTCAATAATTCAAAAGGAGAAACCCTGCAAACAATCCAGATAGAGGATGCAATATATGTTATTCCGCAAACAGCACCCTATCTGTTGGGCAAAGGTGGACTAGGAGAAGTTCGTTTAGCAAAAAATATTAAAACGGGTGACTGGATTGCCGTGAAAAAAGGTAAAGTAGATCCTGCAGAAATCGATTTATTAACCAGATTAGGTGAGATACATTTTTCTGTGATCTCAGATAAAATTCACTATGTCGGAATGAAATTATTGTCGGGGAAGGATCTTTTGACGATGATTGAGGAAACTCGATCAGACGAAGCTTCTCCTTTTCGCTTATTCGATATATCAATTTCACTTTTACAAAATTTAGAAACTCTTCATTTGGCGATGTTATTACATCGAGATATCAAGCCTGAAAATGTAATGTATGATCCTCTTACCCATAAAGCTAGGCTAACGGATTACGGTTTATCAGCTGCAAGTGGAGAAGATAAAAAAGTAACTCAAACAGCATGGGTTGGCACTCCTCATTTTCGACCCCCAGAGCATGTTGAAGGGGAAAATTATGTCTATACAGATAAAACTGACGTCTATGCGATGGGATTGACATTGGGTGAACTGTTTGAGCTGACTGTTCCCAATGGTGAAGGAGGTAATGCAGCCAGATTATCTTTAGTGCGAGAACAAAGTAAAAAATATAAGAATAACAAAAAAATTCCTGATCCTGAAACTCGCAAAGCAGTCTATGATTTTTTGAGTAAAATGTTAAGTGCCAATCCAGAAGAACGTCCGACAGCAACGCAAGCGCAACAATTTTTTAGATCTGTTCAGGAAAATTATTTACCTACGTTAGATATGGTCAAGAAAATTGCGTATTTAGATCTTAATATTTATCTTCGAGCAGAACCTAATACACAAAAGAAAATGATCGAGACTTTAAAAAATGCAAAAATGGATGAAGTTTTATTACTGGATAGCTCAAAGGAGGATACACGAACAGACAAATTAACATTGTCGACCGCTGAGTATGCTAAAATTCAACATGAATTTCGCAAACAGGGTCTCATCGTATCTCCACAAGTCATACAAGGGGGAAAACCAGGAGATTACCAAGATGTTTTAAATGATTATTATGGGAAACTTGAAAAGAGAGATAATCATATTCATATCATTCAAGGCATTAAACCCAATGGAGATTTGACTAGTCAACCTGTTCATGTCTCAAATAAGCATTTAAATATAATTATGAAGAGCTTACATCAAGAATGGGTACGGTTAAAGGATCATAAACCATTAGAAGCTAAATATGAAAAACGCGCAGAAGATATTGCACGAGCCGTCAGTCATTTAGGACATAAGTTTTCACAAGGTGAGCTTACCTATGATGTCTTAATAAAAGATCTTAAAGTTTTGCAAGGTAATTTATTATCCCAAAGTGCACTTAAAGGTTTTTTAAATAAAAAATTAGGAGTTTTTGAGACGGATAGTCAAAAGAATATAAAGCAAATTATTAAAGAGGTTGATCAAGTCCGTAGTCACCCTGGCAAGAAACCATAAGCCAGTTTGTTAAATGTAGGGTGGATTAGACGCGTTTTTTGCGTCGTAATCCACCAAATTTGTCATTTACAATTGGTGGATTACGGCAAAAAACGCCTAATCCACCCTACATTTTAATTTCAAAGCATTTTATGAAACAGAATGCCAATCCCCATCTTCGCCTACACAGGCAATACCGCTGACTTCCCGCATTTTGTCACTTTTTGTGCCTGTGACATGGTAACTACGACAAAATCGATTTTCATTTATCGTTACTTTTTTAATGGGCACAACCGTATAATGTATCCCCGTCATTTCATTGGTCCATTCAGTTGCTTTGCCCAACGATTTATCAAGTGCTTTAAACATTTTCTTTTTATCAACCGCATCCATCGACAGCTCAATTGATCCACCAATCGCTTGATTTGAAACCGGTGCCGTATTTAACCCAGCAGGCGTATCCGTTGCCACAGGGCCTGCATTGGCTGGATTGGCAATCGTATTAGAGGCATTTTGCGTGGGCCCTGTCACATTGCTAGGGGTTTGTTGAGTAGAGCAAGCTGTTATTGCAACACATAAGCCTAATATGAGTATTTTTTTGTTAAAATTTTGCATGCGATCCCCCTTCATTTGATTTATAACTTTATAACTCTTATATACTCTTAGCATACCTTGCTTACTACCTATTTTTCAATTCTTTGCATTTTTTAAGTTATGTGATATAAAGTATGCCTCAAGAACAATATCACAAGATAAAATACTATCGATCGTATTATCATATTTTATGATCATACCCTCACTTTTATTCAGTATATTCCGCAGATGATTTACTTTAGAATTGTAAAAATACTAAACTGAGAAAATTGATATGATTATTCCAAAAACAAAAAGCATTACTTTATTCGCATTAGTCATGTTAATGGCAGGTGCCATTGATAGCATCCGTAATTTACCTGCAACGGCTTTATTTGGTAGCTCATTGATTTTTTTCTTTATTTTTTCAGCGATTGTTTTTTTAATCCCCACGGCGTTAGTATCGGCTGAATTATCTTCTTATTTTAGTGAAAAAGGCGGTATTTTTCATTGGACCAATCAAGCGTTTGGTAAAAAAATAGGATTTTTAGCGATTTGGCTGCAATGGATTAATACCATGGTTTGGTTTCCTTCTATTTTGTCTTTTATTGCAGGGACTGCGACTTATTTTATTGATCCTGCTCTTAGCACCAATAAGCTCTATTTAATGAGTATTATCTTGTCGACTTTTTGGGGATTGACATGGGTTAATTTAAAAGGGTTACATATTTCTGCTAAATTCTCGAGTTTTTGTGCGGTGGTAGGAATGATTATTCCGATGGCTTTGATTATCTTATTAGCGTTTATTTGGTTAATATCAGGCAAGCCATTGCAAATTCATTTCACAGCGGCTGAGCTTTTTCCTAGTTTATCGCACACAGATAATTGGATTTCTTTAACAGCGATTATGGCTGCTTTTTTAGGGATGGAACTTGCAACAGTTCATATTAAAGAAGTGATCAATCCAAAGAAAACATTTCCCAAAGCGCTCTTTTTTGCGGTATTACTTATTTTAGCCACCATGATTTTGGGAGCGCTTGCCATTGCTATTGTTTTACCAGAAAATAAAATTAATTTAGTGAATGGCGTCATGCAAGCATTTACTAATTTTTTAGCGGTTTACCATTTAAGTTGGTCGATCCCTATTTTAACCGTCATGATATTATTAGGTTCATTAGGCAGCATTGTGAGCTGGTTAATTTCTCCTGCTAAAGGATTATTACATGCAGCAGAATTGGGTTTTTTGCCTAGTTTTTTTGCAAAGAAAAATACGCAAAATATCCCTAGCCGTTTGTTGATCACACAAGCGATCTTAGTGAGTCTTTTTTGCTTTGCTTTTTTATTGATGCCAAGTGTTAATGGCTCGTATTGGTTATTAACAGCCTTAAGCACTCAGCTTTATATGCTGATGTATGTCATTATGTTTATTGCGGCAATTGCCTTGAAAATAAAATTTAAAAATAAAGTCACAAGTTTTAATATTCCCGGGGGCAAGTGGGGCATGTGGTTAACCAGTGGGTTAGGCTTAATAGGATGTGCAATTACTTTATTTATTGGGTTTATTCCGCCAACAGGCATTGATGTCGGTGGTTTTATGCATTACGAGATTGTCTTTACCAGTGGATTAATTGGGATGATATTACCTGTGGTATTCTTCTATGCTTATCAAAGTACAAAAAATAAAAAATTTATTATTGCGACAGAGCTTTTATTAGAATAAGATTTTTCGATTATCATACTTATTAGGAAAGACAGATGTTTGGAAACCCTTATCAAAATAAAACAAACAGTTTATTAGCAGATACTGATAACGATCAACAACAAGAGCGTCAAATTGAGAAAGAAACCGCAGAAATAGAGAAAAAATTAAGTGATGCTCTTACTAAATCTATTAATTCATTCCAACACGCTCTGACAAGGATTTTATTAGATTTTAGCCTTTCTGTCCCAAAGCTGCCATCTAACCCCCAAAAATTATTGGCGGAACTAAATAAAGAGTATTGGTCTTTTTGGGAAGTGCTTAAAAAACTCAGTGCTGCAGAAAAATCTCATCTACATGAAGTTACATTTATTACCAGCTGGAAGGATGCCATTCTAACCTTAAACGTGTCTGTGACTCACTCTAAAAAAAGGCTTTTAGGCTATCTTAAGCCTCATGAGAATACAGTAACTTTGTCAGAAGAAGTGACAAAAATATTTCAGTCTTTTGCATCTCTTATGACAACAGCTAACAAGGAAAATACTCATAAAACAGCAGATTTTGAATTAGCCTTAACAGAATGTGAATTATCTAAAAAATTAATTGAACAAAGAGACGCACTGCAAGAGAACTTTAAAAAATTATACGCAGCTAACCAAAAGAAAATAAATTTTTTTAAGAAGAATCCTATTGAGGATCCTTTGAAATCTTTAGAAAAACTAGTAGTAGATTTTTCAAAATTATTAAAAGAAATTCAAGAACAAAAAAATGTTTCCTCTGATTTTAATAATCAAACTTATTCTATTCTTCACTCGTTGAATCAAGAATCTGCTATATGTAAAAGTAGTCTTCAACAAACAACTTCTACAGGCAGCCCTCAATTTAAAAAGATTGATGGGCCATTTTATGCATTGACAACTGCAATTAATATCACGCAAGCTATTTTAAAGCCTCCCTCACCGACACCCACACCCGTAAAGCTCTCCCTTTGAAAAAGGGAGAGTCTGCATCTAAGCAGAGAGTTTTTTAACATCTGGATTGACAGAGTAGGCTTTTAAAATTTCATCAACCATTTGGTCTACTATGCCTAAATTACTGGTCTCTTCAATCACCCCTTTTTGTTCTTTAATCAAAGCAAGTCTTGTTTCTACTAATGATTTGATAGAACCAGAGGGAAAAAGGTTAGCAAGCACACGACGTGCTTCTGCAGGACCTATTTTTTGATAGAGTTTATTACGTGTATGCGCATCTTCAGCCGTGGTACTAAATGCCCATAGCTCAATGGGGCCTAATGTGCTGGTTAGTAATTGGGTGTTAATACCATTTTTTGTGGCAAACTGCGCAAGAAAAGTAGCACCCCCTTCTCGTGGGCCATGAACCCGCGTTTTTAAGGCAACTCTGGCCGTTTCAGACAAACCAAAAATTTCACTCGATCGTCTAATAGATTGCTCAGGACCTGCATCCATAATAAAAATAGAAGTCGCAAACTCAACCATGATCGCATCAAAATCATCTAATGACTGAGAAATTAACGCAATCTGCACATTCCATTTTCTCCCTTCGCGCATGTCTAAAATCACTTGATCCCGCACGGCTCGTGCTTTAGAAGTACGATGAAATTCATCATAAACCAGTCTTTTCGGATCTTCACGAATTTCCATAATTCTGCCGCGATGAAATTCGCGATATATCTCAGGGAAGTCTGCTAATACATCTTCGGTTAAATAAAAAGATCGTCCCATCACATAACGCGCTAACATATACATCACCGCAGTTTGTCGATCAGCTGCATCACCGCCACTTTTAGCGACTTCATCTAAATCAAGTGAGACAATCCGCGAATCGCCTAAATCAAAGCGAGTCACACTTGAAATAATTGGATATTCTCGCACTGCACTTGAAATCATGCGACTAAATGCTTGGATTAAAGGCTCACCCGTCGGGGCTTTGACTAAACCATATAAATCTTCAACCGCTTGCGTACGACAAATAGCCGCCGCATCTGGTAATAAGGGCATTGCATAGCGTTGACTCAAAAGCGCTTCATGATGAAAACCTGCTAAAAATAAAGCATCTGTCACTTCCCACCAAGTCGTATGCTCATCTAAGACAAAACCAATTTCAAGTAAAATATCATCGACTAATGTTTCAATGCCTTTAGTATAAAGATGCGGTTTGCCATCATCGGCTAAATATTTATAAAGCTCATCAACAATTAAACCTGACATATCAGATACCCCATCATAAGGACGCTCAGCCCCTAAAGGAGTTGCTAACAATGTCATAAAATTCACTAAAAATCCCCGTTCTTGTGGTGTTGGATAACGGCAGCCTAATTGAGTATCAAAAGGATTAATCGCATAGTCAGGCGTCATGCGTAATCGGTGATACGCTGCTAAATATTTTTGTGGTTGCGGCAAGGCTTCTCTTAGTAGAGAAATTAAACCACTACTCGAAGGCCCAATATCAATAATTGAAATGCGCGGTAATCGTTGAATCCCTGCTGATAAACACAGCGCTAAATTAATGGCATTCGACAAAACAGATTTACCAGACCCAGGTCGTGCATACATTAAATCAATCCAAGTGGTTTGCTGCGCAGAACCCGGTTGATAAGGCCAGGGTTTACCATCAGGTGAACGCAATAACACCGCACCATATCTCCAAGAAGAAGCGGGCCTGGTAAAGGGCAACATGTAAACCACATCTGATAAAGGAGCAACGGATGCTGTTGCCACGCTATTGATCGTATAGCCTAATAAACTTGAAGCAATGCCGCCAAACACATCGCCGCACACTTCAGAGACTTCACAAGAGCCCCATCCTTCAATTGCTTTTGACAGTTCAGCTGCTCGAGTACGCAATAATCGTAAGTTATTTTCAGGCGCCCATGTGGCAAAACTGACTTGTAAACGCACTACGGCATCATCTGTATTTAATTCAATATCACGCAATAATTTAATAGCATCATGCATTAATCCATTTTGTGAAGACGTCCAAGCTAAAATCGATGCCATCGCGGATTTAAATCGAAGGGCTGCCAGTCCACCGCTTTCAAATAAAAAAGAAACGCGCCAAGGCACTTGTGTAGTTAAAGTTCTTGAAAATAAAGTTAAAAAAGTTTTAATTTCTTGCGGAAAAAGATCGATAAAAATCGGCGTGTAAATACGATCTCCGGCACGAATAGTCCGCAAATCTATCACTTCTGCATCTCTTGGAAAAATTTGTCTGGCAAGCACTGGATACATTAATCCTGATAATTCAGAAGACATAGGACTATTTTCACGAATAGGAATTTTATCGCCCGGTAAAGAGGCTCGCCAATTCAGATCTGTATAATCAGGATCAGCCGAACAACGCATTTCATACACTGCTTCATGGACTTCCAGTAATTGACTGAAAATACTCATGCCATTTAAATCAGCGACTAACGCTCGTACAAAAGAAGCGTGAGATTCACGTAAATCAGGAACAGCTGCAATAAGATTTTGCGCATTTTTGAAATTAGGAATTTTATTTTCTCGAATCGCTTTTAATTTTTCTTTGTTCGCTCTTTTTTGTTGCTCGCGTGTCAAAGTAGCAGGCCTTGTCCAAAGGACAATATACAGTTCTTCGTGCGCACAAAATTTTGATAAATATTCTACCCGTTCTTTAAATAAATCATCAAGCTGCATATTCAAACGTTTAGCGGTTGCACGTGCGGGAGATAAAATATCTTCTAATTCTGATTTAACAGCCGATCGATCGTAACTAAAATAAACTTGAACCGCATGGCCTGGACGCTTCAGTGTAGATTGTAAGCTTTGCGATAATCCAGCATGAATACTATCAAATTCTTCAGTTCCCACCAGACGCGTGACACCATGAACGCGAATAACAGAGACTAATGACCCATCGCGGCTTACTAAAGTATGGGTATCTTCTGCTGTTTCAATATCACAATAAGACTCTGTCGTTTGTTTAAGCTCAGTGCTAAACCAAGCCATAATTGAATCAATACTGTCTAGTAATGGATCGACAAAACTTCTCATCACTTGTCCTTATTATTGATTATATTATTGATTCTTGTGATTCAACCGCAAGCTCTTCTAAGGCAGCTGCAGCCCAAGCATCCAATTGTACTTTAAATTTAGTATAAGACGGCAACATGCGTAAATCTTTTAATAACTCTATTTCTGAGTCTTTATTTTTAGACTGATATTCTAAAATCAATTGCCCCATCACAGAAGGATTACTGGTGCCGGCACCAAATTTATTTTCAATCGGTTGACTGCGGAATTTAAATCCTCGATAAATTGATTGGGCGCTATCTTGATAACCTGTGCCATTTCCCATAGCACAAAATAATACATGACAAAAACTATTGAGCTCAGGCTGCGTCATCTCTGGTAAATAAATCAGTTGTCCACCGCCCATTTGATCGACATCAATTGATTCGATAAATAAACACTGCGAACAAAAACAACAAGCAGTGATTAAATTACTAAATTTATTATTTAAATAATTACCATCAATATTCACTATTTCTTGAAATTCTCTTGCCTGAAAACTGCAAAATTGACAAGTATAATGATCGCGCTCTAAAATTTTTACAGCAACTGGCTGAAAAGCAGCATCTTCGCGTCTTCGGATAAAAACACGCCAACCATGCAAATTGACCGCCAGTTGAAGATCAAACATATTTTAAACTACAAAACTAGTGATACCTGAAACACCAGCCACAGTACCGCTTGAGAATAGCGATGCACCAGTGGATGAGTATACAGATGGAATAAATATTAAGGCAGCACCGATGAAGACAAAAGCAATTGGCACGCCAATTGGATTTTGCGCAGCATTTTCTTTGGTTGCTTTAAATTTAACAACACCAGCTACTGCAAAGCCCATTCCAGCAACGTAAGAACCTGCAGTAATTAATTGTGCAAGACCACTTAGCTGATGCATCGCAGTAATAGCGACAGCCCCTATCCCTGAGGACACTGCAAAAGCATTGGTAGCAAAAAGATAACTTAGAAAAATCCCTGTCATTAAAAATATCGCTTTAAAAATTGACTTACTACTCATTACTCTCTCCTTTAAGTTATATTCAAAAACAATAATTATGTTCCAAACGACCAACTGATGCCAAGTGTTGTAAAAACAGCATGCAGAAAATCGTACATATCAATACAAAAAATACCGCCGACCATATGCGCAACTCCACGCCCGAAACCGGCTTCACCTCTTCCATGACCATGCGCTGCATTTGACATAATAATCAAACCGCGAATAAATGCAATTGTACCAACAAGTTGAATAATTAGGAAACAAGCTTGATAAAATTGATGCCATGGATCAGTTTCCGTTGTCATATAAGCATAAGGCGCTGGATTGGTCCAAAATGTAGTCATACCCGAAGACACAGATGAGGGTAAATAAATTAAAGCAGCCCCCACTAACAATTCGACAATCGGCCCTTTTACGCTTGCCTCACTAGACATCATTGTTCGTGCTTCACCAAATTTTTTTAGACCGATTACTCCCATAATAACCATGTAGAATCCCAAAATATAAGCAATAGCGGTGGTTAATTGCATCAAATCTGGGATGGTAGCCGCTATATTTTCAATCATGCTGCCAATAGAAACAGCAGTTTCTGCGGCAAAGCCTAACGAGGCATAACTAAAAATACTTAAAAAAAATACAATTTGTAATAACAATTTTTTAAATTTGATTTTCATAAAATTACCCCACATTGGTACCGTAAGATAACGTAATTATTTTGCTGCCATTATCAATATTTACAATGCCATCATAAGGATCAATTTTAGTAATGCGTCCATAGTCTCTTAATAAATCACCTTCTGCTACTGTTACTGTTTCACCGGAATCAGATTTTAACCAAGCTCGTCCGGGAATAATTGCTTGAACAGTATAAGTATTTTGTGGAACTTCCGGATGAACCATTGGTTGCGCTGCAACAACTTGTGCTTCTGTCACGCCACTGTTATTTTTTGCAGAGGATTGTAATAACTTCGTCATTTGATTAAGGCTATCTTCAATTCGATTTAAGCGTTTGGTTAATTCTTCCATTTTACCACGCGCTGCGGTTTGCTGTGTTTCATAATCAGCAATTTTTTGTGCGTATTCGGTTTGTAATAAATTCATGATAGCAGCATTTTGTTGTTCAAGAGCCGATAATCTTTCTTGCATATTTTTATTGTCAGGTGAGGGTGTTGCTGTTTGTACTACTGCCTGAGGGGGGCTAATATTATTAACTGCCATGGGTTGCGTTGTCGGCATAATAGGCATAGTCGGTGTTGCAACCGGTTGCAGATTCTGTGGGGTGGTGTTAGTTGCATTCACTGTAACGATGCCCGCCGGTTGTTGTTGTGCAACGGGTGAGGGCTGTGTGATTGGCGCAGGTGTTGCTTCGGTTTTTGCTGTGACAGCTGGTTTGCTCGCAGCTGGGATAGAAGTAATTTGAGTATTAGGCGTATTGCTGGGTACTAGAATTTTAAGCACAATTCCTAATAAAATAACAAAAACAACTCCGGCAATCATGCCTTTTCTTTTTTGGATAACTTCCATTAACACAGATGAAGATGCCCGCTGCCTGGTAATGGGTCGATCAGTTGCGGCATGAGTTTCAGGTTCAATATCATAATTTACTTGATCATCAGAGAAATGATATTCTCCTTCTTCATGCTCGTCATATTGACCATCTTTTTCATCAACCATTCTCTACACCTCTTGAAAGTCCTTGCAAAATTCGTCTTAAAATCCTTTTAAAGGTCCTAACACTAAAACTTTATAAGCTTTCAAAACCAGAGCTTTTCTTTTCTAATAAACTATATTAATAAACTATATTATTAGTATAAGATAGTTTTTACTAGTTTTTTCACCTTTTCTCTCTGTGACATAGGTGTCAAGTTAAACTCTCCTCCCTTTGAAAAAGGGAGATTTTTTAATTATTCCGTCACCTCTGCGGTAAATAAAATTCCGATACCAACACCTGAGGTTACTTTAACTGTCGTTGGTGTCTTGGCAAGCGGCTGCACGATTTGCCCCATCGTTGTCCCAATTTGCCCGATACCAACTGCTAGTTTATTGCCTGGACTCAAGTTCTCATGCGTTGTACTCGTACCAAAAATACCAGTGGTACTGGTGCCAGCATTTGTCACCGCACTTGAATAACCGGTTAAGAAAGCAAATGCCATAATGGCGCCAAATTTTAATAAATAATGATGGTCAATGTCACTGGCAAGTACTGTATGTGCTGTATCAGGATCAATTGCATAAGCTGAAACAGTTTTAGTATGTGCCCACTGTGTCATATCCATTTGCGTGAAATTTAAACTCACTTTATCTTGACCTTGGGCTAAGGCTAATTTACCCAATAATTTAGCACCTTTAAATGGCCCCTGCACAATGGTTGCTAAAACAGGTGTATCAGGATAATCACTATCAACAGCCGTATCTAACACCGCAAAATAGATAGTGCCTGCTTTAATTAAAGCAGGTGTCTCAACAGCAGTTGTACTGGATCCATTTTCACCCGCTGCTTGATTGGTTCCTGCAGCACCACCAGAGCCCTGCGTTGCAGATTTGTTCTCACTGGCTCCCGCCCCTTCATGATGTTGCATAACAGGAGGTGCCCAAGCTGCCACTAAAGACTGTGCTTGAGAAGACATGGCTCCCATAATACTTTGCAAACGCTCTTGTCTTGCTTGATTGGCTGCTGCTTGTGCCTGTGCTTGTGCTGCTGCAAATTGTGCTTCTTGTGCGGATGTTGTAGTAGCAGTGGAGGCGGCTGGTTGAGTTGCTTTTTGCGTTTGCACTCGCGCTGCTAATTTTGCAAATTCATCAGTTGTTGGAATAACGCCTTGTGCCGTAGGGACAACTCCGCCGCCAGCTGCAATCATCGCTTGATATTGTTGCATTAAGGCGGCTGCTTCCTCTGGTGTTAAAAGACCGGCAACCACTGCACGTTTTAATTCATTCGCATAATCAGCAGCTGTTGCATTATTAGCTTGTAAATCTAACAGGCGCTGTGCTTCACTTGCAAACCCACCGCCTTTGGCTAACAAGTCATTGAGTAATCCGCTGGGGCTGGTTTTTAATGCGCGATACTGATCTAATAACTTTTGCGCACCTGCAGGTGTTAATTTTCCATCTGCTACTAGTTTATCTAAAGCCGCTTTATATTGACTAAGAGGAACATTTCTTTTCACTAAGTCATTTAGAGCATTGGCCACATCGCCAGTAATTTGTCCTGAACGCGCCATTTGACTAATGGCTGCTGCGGCACTTTTTAATTTTTCTTTTTGATATTGTTGAGTATATTGTGCTAATAAAGCAGCTGCTTGCTCTGGCGTTAATTTTCCTTCTTTGACTAACCGTGCCAGCATTGCTGCATATTCTTCTGGGGTGGGTTTTGTTTTTTGAAAGTCTAAGAGTTGATTGGCGACATCGACTGGAATTTTTAAAGCATCCATTGCCGCTGCGCTTTCTTTTAATAAAGCATTTTGATGTTGTTTTTGATATTTTGCTAATAACGCTCGTGCTTGTTCAGGGGTCAGCTTTCCTGCTGCAACTAATCTATCAAGAGCTGCTGCATATTCATCGACAGAAGCATTATTTTTAGCAAGCGCTAATAAAGCATTTGCATCCCCTTGTGATATTTTTCCTGATTTAAGTAAGGCATTAATATCATCTGCTACATTAGCATTTTCATCACTTGGGCAGAGTACTGTGCAATTATCAGATCCTGTTTGTCCGGGGACGTTAATTAAGGTTGGAATGGCACTGCCGCCTGTCATTTGTGCTTGTTTGGCAGATTGCGCATTGGCTTCGGTTAATGCACGATAATATTCTGGAGAAACTTGACCGCCTGGGACGGACTGTAATCCTTGAGGAGTGCCTGCAACTACACTGGCTCCTGTGGTTTTATTTGCAGCACCGCCAAAATAACGTACGCCCAAAAAAATCAGTAAGCTTAATCCGGCAATCGCTGCAATTAATAAAAATATTCTTGATTTTGCATCTGTACCTGAGAAAAATTTACCACCTGGAAAATTAAGAGCCATCAGAATCCCTCAATCTTGAGTTCAATTGGTTGACCATATTGAGAAACCAATACCGATGAAGTTTTTTGCATTTCATAGGCGTGCATCCCATCAGGACTGACCATTCTTCCCATCCAACCGGGAGATAGAACAGTTAGTAACGTGCGCAGATACATTGTATTCCCCAATAACCAAGCTTCGCAATCCCCCCCTCGCACAGTCAATTGTTGACTACCAGGTGGAGCCACGCCATCTAGCACATCTAATAATAGCTGATTTGCGCTATTGGGTAATCCTGTGCCAATGGGTAAATCTTTAGTATTCGGTCCAATTCCCGGCACATGAATATCAGTACGATAATCAACAACACGTTGGCCTGAGACTAATTCTAGTGTAATAGGGGTGGGCAGACCCACTAATCGCAGCACTAAATCACTATCTCCATAAGGTGAAATAGCTTGGATTAATAAAATATTGCTTTTGCCGTCCCATTGAATATTTGCAGTTTTTGGATTGCCAATATCATAAGACTGAATAGGCCAAGTAGAACCTGTCGAGTCAACAAAAACCAGCGATGTGACATAACCTTGTGCTAATCGAATCGCAGGGGGGGTCGCTCCAGGTGATAGATTGACCATGAGCGTGCTGGATACTGGTTTAGGTGGTACGTTAGCAGGAATCGCTGCTGCACGTTGTGATTGATCAATCAATTGTCTTAATTTCACGACTTGTTGTGGAGTAAGAGGGGTGTTTTGTTGCATCAATAATTTAAAAGCATCCTTAGAATCTTGACTAGGTGCTGGAGAATAGGGTGCACTTTTCAACATAACCTGTTGAGATTTTTTATAACTCATGGGCGGAGTAATCACATCGGGTTCAGGTTCAATGACTTCGGGCACTTCAACAGGTATGGCTTGCACCACAATAGGCGTTGAAACTGGGCAAGGTGCTTGGACGGGCGCTGCATTACTTTTTTCATAAGGCAAAGGAGATTGGCCATTATGCTGCAACCAATTTTGAAATTGTGCCACTTCCTCTGGTGTTAAAGAGGGGTCTTCTGCATATGCCCATTGCGTTATTGAGAGAAGAACGATTGTCACGCTTAAAATAATCCGACGATAAGCATTAACCATTTTCACCACCAAGAGTCGTTGTAACCGGCGTTTTAATTTCTGGAACAACTATATTATCAATTGCAACACCATCTATATTATTTAAAGTTGGAATTCTAACTACTAATATTTGAAATACGATTTTTTGCGCAAAACTACGTTGATACCCGCTTAATTTTATCTGTAAGGGTGATTGAATCCACCAGCCATAAGTATTATTTAAAATACCTTGTTTTAAAATAAAAGGCGCACCAAAAGGAGTGGCATTGACAAAAGTATGCGTGCTTGTAATCATTTTTGGATCAGCGTATCGGTTGATTAAGCTGTTATACACTTTCCAACCATTTTCAGTAAAATATTGTTTATTGTTATTATATTCACGGCCATAATTCGTATAATCATAAGTAAATGCAGAAGCCATTGCCGTTGAAACCCATTGTATTAAGTCAGAGGTAGATAAATAGGATTGGTTTAAAGGCACAGGGCGTAAGATTCGCCATTCATTATCTGTAGAAAAATAAACAGGCGGTGGTTTAAAAAAAAATAAATAAAGCGAAGTTGCCACTAAAAACCCAATGGCAATCAAAATCATTCCCAAAGCGAGTAAAACTTTGCGAAATCCATCTCGATAAAAATCATCTTTTAAGCGAACGACCTGCAGTTCTTCCCCAGCCATTTTTACCTCGGGGTGTTTTGAGTAGATAAAACTATAGCATAGACCCTATGGAGAGAGAATAGCGAAGAGGAAATAGCGTTTGTAAAAATTAAGTGGGTGCCGTTGCAGGGATTGCGCCAGGCTGATTAGATTGTGCAGGGGCTGCGGTAATCATTTGTAAAATTGCAAGCCCCTTATAACTTTGCAACAAATCTTGGCGCTGCACTATGACTGTTACGATATAAGCATTAGCAAAACTGGTTTGAATATCATAAGTGGGTGGTTGTAAGTAACGAACTAACAAAGGCATTTGAAATTTCCAAGCATAGGCGCCGCCTAACAACCCTTGCACTAATAATTTTGGTGGCCCTGTTACTTTTGCGACAAAAACCAATTGTCGTTTAGTTAACCCTGCTAAGTTATTTGATTCGGTTAATCCTTGCATATAATTCTGCCAGCCATATTCAGTAAAATATTTTTGCGCATTTTGTAATTGCGCACGGTAGTTAACAAAATCATAAGAGTTTGCTTCTTCAACAGCCTCAATTGCCCATGCCATAGCGTTTTCGGTTGACATATTGGGTTCTGAATTGGGAATTTGTCTAATTAATCGACTCACAGGGTCAGTAATAAAATAAAGAGGTCGCGTTGGGTGTTCTACTAAATATAATAACGAAAAAAATAAAATAATAATAATTAATACGCATAACATAACAATTCCAAAAGTGGTATGGTATTTCTTGCGATAAAATTCATTTCGCAAAGCGACTAGCACTAAAGCTTCTTCATTATTTTTTTCGTTCTTTTCTTCTAGCATGTATAATCACTTCCTTTTTTTTACATAACGAATTGATCAATACCAATGCCCGCAGGATTTTGCCATGTTGGTACGCGAACAATAGTTATTCTTAAAGTAAATGTTTTACGGGTGGTATTATCTGAACTTTGATAGGTGACTAAAAAAGGCATTTGTATTCGCCATACATATCCTTTTCCGGGTAATTCGCCTTGATTAGAAATAACTGGCGCACCCACCACCACACCATTTACAAATAATTGATTTTGCTGAATGGATTGAATCAAAGGATTAATAGAGCTTTGAAAAACGCTCCAGGCAGAAGGAGTAAAATATAATTCTGCGTTTGCTAATTGTTGAGCAGAATTGACAAAATCATAAGTATAAGCTGCAACAGCTGCCTTGCTCACCCATTTTGTTAAAGTAGGCGTCATGAGATTAGGTTGATCATATGAGATTAAATTCATCTTCTGATTATTAGTCGCTTGAGCTATAAATTGTGGCAAAGGACGATGACTGACTTGATAGAGTAATACAATCACCATGCCAAACATTAAAAACAGGCAAATAATAACAGCGATCATTAATTTTTGATAATGATCGCGATATAAAGCATTACTACTGGGTCTACTAAACATTAAAACGCTCCGTTATCGTCCATTTTGGTGTGGATTCATCGGAATAATCTGTCCTGCAGTGGTTGTGGCATAATACTGCGGTGGCTGAATAAAAATAATAGAATAAATAATACCTAAAAGTAATAATAAAATAATGGCAATAGAAATGATTAGCCATCGTAACAGCCTATAGTAACAATCACGATAAAAATCACTTTGAAAACGCGCATTATTTTCTCGACCGCCAATCATAAAGAAGTCCCTTCTTTATCAATTTTTGGGAAAGATAAGAGACAAGATAAAAATAACTTTGCATCATTTTGTGCAATTGATGTAGGCATTATTTTTTTTGCGAAAATTAATTTTTTAAAAAAATTTTCGTTATGTTGATAAGTTATCATGTTATTTTTTAATAATTGAATAAATATCATACCGGCAATTTCTCCAATGAAATTTCAATTCGATAATTATCACTCGACCAGTCATATGAATTAGCAGTGACTAATTTCGAGCCGCCCATTCCTATTGAGTATAATAAGCGGGTATTGAGACCTGCTTTCCATAAATATTTAGCAACGACATCCGCTTGTTGCTGCGATAGCGCGCAACTTACGGCAGGGCTATCCATTGCACTGGTATAACCTGCCACTTGAATAGTCATATTAGGATATTTGCTAAGAAATGCTGCAACTTGATCTAAAGTTTCATATGCAGGTGGGCGGATGGTTGCGCTATTTTCATTAAAAATAATATAAGAAGGCAGGACTAATAATATTTGATCGCCTAGTATAATCACATTTACGCCGCGATTATCTAGTCGATCGCGCGGCGTCGCATAAGAATCGACATAAGCGCCGATCGCGCCACCAACAATGGCGCCTCCAGCGAGTCCTGCCAAGGTGCCACCAAAAGTTGAAGAATAAGTCCCGCCAATCATGGCACCAGCGATGCCGCCTAAGATAACACCTTTGGCGCGTTGAGTTGTATTTTGAAAAGTATCTCGTAGGCTATTATTAGTGTGAGTAGCTGCATAATCTGCTTGTAAATAAGCTTTGTCTGCTTCACTAGCAGCGCCACGCGTTGCACCTGATGAGGCGCAGCCTTGCAAAATAAGCATAGTGATTAATAAAAAAATAACAGAACACACTGGCAGTTTGATCAATCGAGTCAAGCTTGCAGGTTTCATTCCATTACTCGCTCATCGTATTTAATGATGAGATATCTTAACCTATTCTAATTTATTCGACTATAAGATTGTAAAAAAGGAAAAGCTCAAATAAAATTAGGTTTTAGAACATTTAGGAATAGAATAGTGCCTGAACATAAAAGGTGGTGACCCAAGGGAATTGATTTGAGGTTGCGACCAATATTTTAGCAATGGGATAGTGATATGGTTCCATATATGGTATCATTGAATAATGTCAAAAAAGCAAAAAATAATTGAAAAAATGCGCAACCATCCTCTTAATTGGAAAATTGAGGATTTTAAAATGATTGCAGAGAGGCTAGGGATAGAATATAAACAGCCTGGAGACTTTCAGGGCAAAAAATGGCGATAAAGTAACTGTACCCGCCCATAAACCAGTGAAGCCTATTTATGTGAAATTATTTCTTGCCTTGATTGATAGCTTAGGAGAGGTTGATGAGTAAATTAAAATATCCAGTGACAATTAGACCATTGAGTAAAGAGGAAGGCGGCGGCTATCTAGCAGAATTTCCTGATTTACCTGGCTGTGTTGCTGATGGAGCTGACGTGAAATCAGCGTTGCAAGAAGCAGAAGATGCGCTAAGATCTTGGCTAAAAACTGCAAAAAAAGCGGGAGATGTTATTCCTGAACCTACGCTTGCAAATCAATTTAGCGGTCAATGGAGAATTCGCTTGCCCAAAAGTTTACATGCAGCACTTGTTCTTAGAGCAAAACAAGAAGGGGTGAGCTTAAATACATTAGCAGCCACTTTGCTTGCTCAAGGCATAGGACAAAAACCGCCAGGTAGTAAGCGCGCAGCATGATTTCATAAGTTTTTAGTGGAGGGGCATACCCTGAATTGAATAAACCAAAATGTAGGGTGGATTAGGCGTTTTTTGCCGTAATCCACCGATATAAATAATATATTTTGGTGGATTACGACGCAAAAAACGCGTCTAATCCACCCTACATTTTAATTTATAATTACCGCTTCATAGAATCAAAGAAATCTTCATTGGTTTTTGTGCCGCGTAATCGATCTAATAAAAATTCAATCGCAGCTAAATCATCCATTGGATGCAATAATTTACGTAAAATCCACATTTTTTGTAATTCATCTTGATTGACAATTAATTCTTCACGACGCGTGCCTGAACGATTAATGTTAATCGCAGGGAATATACGACGCTCCGCAATACGTCTATCCAAATGGATTTCCATATTGCCAGTCCCTTTGAATTCTTCATAAATCACATCATCCATTTTAGAGCCAGTTTCAATCAATGCCGTGGCAATAATTGTTAAACTGCCGCCTTCTTCAATATTTCTAGCTGCACCAAAAAAGCGTTTTGGACGTTGTAAGGCATTGGCATCCACACCGCCTGTTAGAACCTTCCCGGAGGCAGGAACCACAGTATTATAAGCGCGGGCTAGTCGAGTAATGGAATCTAGTAAAACAATCACATCTCGTTTGTGCTCAACTAAGCGTTTTGCTTTTTCAATAACCATTTCAGCGACTTGAACATGGCGATTAGCCGGTTCATCAAACGTACTCGCAATCACTTCGCCGCGTACGGAGCGCAACATTTCAGTCACTTCTTCAGGGCGTTCATCAATTAACAAAACCATCAAATGACAATCAGGATGATTTTGTGAAATAGAATGGGCAATATTTTGCAGCATCATTGTCTTACCCGCTTTAGGCGGTGACACAATCAAACCACGCTGACCTTTGCCGATAGGTGCTAAAAGATCAATCATCCGAGCTGTAATATCTTCCGTACTGCCATTACCGCATTCCATTTTTAAGCGTTTATTGGCAAATAAAGGCGTTAAATTTTCAAATAAAACCTTTGTTTTTGCATTTTCAGGGGCATCAAAGTTAATATGATCCACTTTTAATAATGCAAAATAACGCTCACCCTCTTTAGGAGGACGAATTTTACCAGAAATAGAATCCCCTGTGCGTAAATTGAATCGTCGAATTTGACTAGGAGATACATAGATATCATCAGGACCTGCTAAATAAGACCCTTCGGCCGAACGTAAAAAACCAAAGCCATCTTGCAAAATTTCTAGTACGCCATCACCGTAAATATCTTCGCCGCGTTTAGCATGCGCTTTTAAAATGGCAAAGATAATATCTTGTTTACGTGAACGAGCCATATTTTCAAGGCCGTATTCATCAGATAATTGGATTAACTCAGGGACCGCTTTTTTCTTTAGTTCAGTTAGGTTCATAATGATTTGCCCATGTTGTTGTGTTGCAGTATTGGTTTCTATCATGTGTTCATATCTCTTTGAAAAATTCCTTAAGATGCTTGTTGTTGGGGATTTTCTGTAAATCAATTCATCCTTTTAACCATAACATGACAAATTAGATAAAATACTTAAAAATGGCATGTTTGCTTGAATATGGGATGTTCTCTTTACAGGAATTAATCGATAGGCTCTTATACGAGGTTATCTTATAACTCTAAAATAACATTAAATTATTTTAATTTCTAGCCCTATTTTCAAAAATAAGGCCAGAAAGATATTTTATTATACTTTGTTGGTACTTTATTAAATATTAGTATCGACAAAATCAGTTAATTCGGCCTTAGAAATCGCGCCAACCTGGGTCGCTTTTACTTGACCATCTTTAAATAAAATCAAAGTCGGAATCCCTCGAACCCCAAATTTAGGCGGTGTGGCTGAGTTATGGTCGACATTTAATTTAACCACTTTGATTTTATCTGCATATTTTAACGCAATATCATCTAAAACAGGTGTCATTGCTTTACACGGGCCGCACCATTCTGCCCAAAAATCAACAAGAACAGGGACTTTAGATTCAATTACTTCATTTTCAAAAGTATCATCACCAATCGCAAGAATATTACTCATACACGCAACCTCTATTGTTATCTAAGCTCTATTTCAATTTAAAACGCATGTTTTTGCAAGTGGTTATCGTTCAAGGTGCCTGCAAATGACTGAAAGGGAGGAGCAACAGGTTTGAATCACCACCAGATTTTCTTTTTGATATAATCCACATAATTGATAAGAGGGAAAAAGATGAGTAACAAAATAACGGTAAGAACTGGCGATATAGAGGACGCTGCAAAAGAGTTTATTGATATTTGGCATAAGACAGAAAAAGGACATGCGCCTCCAGCTGCTATCGAGAAAATTAATTTTAAAGATCAGCGTTTATTATTTAAAACGTTGACGCCGAAGCGTTTTGAGATGTTAAAATATGTGCATGAGAAAGGCTCGGTCAGTATACGCAAACTTGCAAAAGAACTAGGTAGGGACTATAGCAATGTTCATCATGATGTAAAAATTTTATATCAATTAGGTCTTATGCTTAAAGATGAAAAAAACGATGAATACTCTGTTCCATGGGATGTTATTGTAACTGAAATTCCTCTAACTGTGCTTAAGAAACCCAAAAAATCCCCAAACACAACAAGTTATTACCCACCTCGTGCGGCGCGCGGATAATATTTTTATCAATGAAGTTTTTTAACTTTTCTGCATGCCTTCCGATCTGAATCTGTACTTTTATAATGGACACTCTTATGTTAAACTATCCATTATAAAAGTACAGATATGAGGAGGTTAGATGCTTGAACTTATCAAAACCATACACCAACAGTTAGCTTACAAACTGCGTGAACTTGAGGGTACCATCACGCGGGATATCCAATTTATTGAAATAAAGGATAAAATTTCTGTTGCAATTGGTATGCGCCGTACAGGCAAAACCTATCTCATGTTTCAGAAAATACAGGAATTATTATCAGAAGGTGTGCCCATAACCAGAATATTATATATCGATTTTGAAGATGATCGATTATTGCCACTGGATCAAAAGAAATTAGCCAATATTTTAGACGATTTTTACAGTCTTTATTTTGATAATCACCAACAAATGTGTTATTTATTCTTAGATGAAATACAAGTCATAAAAGATTGGGCGTTAGTCATTCGCCGTTTTTATAATTCGAAAAATGTCCGTTTATTTTTAAGTGGATCATCCGCGAAACTACTTAGTAAAGAAATCGCAACACAATTACGCGGCCGATCTATTTCTACAGAAGTGTTTCCATTAAGTTTTCACGAATATCTCAAAATAAAGAATATCACCATCCCAAGCAAACCCTATGCTAAAAAAGAAAAAGATATTTTAGGCGAACAACTTGCTAATTTTTTGCGAGAAGGCGGTTTCCCTGGTGTTGTGGGCGAGTCTTCGATTAACCAAATAAGAATCCTACAAGAATATCTTGAGGTTGTTTTGTTCCGGGATATCATTGAGCGTCATGATATAACGAATATTTCTGTTATAAAGTACATGATTATTTCTTTATTAAAAAATAATGCCACGAATTTCACAGTTAATAAATTTTTCAATGATCTAAAAAGCCAAGGATTTAGTGTGGGGCGTTCTTCAGTGTATGATTATTTATCTTATATAGAGGATGCCTATTTAATTTTCACAGTTCCTCTTTACTCGGAATCAATACGGAAAGTACAAAGCAATCCTAAAAAAATATATGCTATTGATAATGGGATGGTGAATGCCAATACTTTTAATTTAGTAAATAATAATGGTCGTGCTTTGGAAAATGCTGTATTCCTAGATTTAAGAAGACGTGGAGATACAATCTATTATTATGTTACCAATGAAGGTTACGAAGTAGATTTTCTCGCGCGTTCATTGCAAGGAGAACTTTGTTTATATCAGGTTGCATACGAAATAAATGATGAGAAAACTAAAGTTCGTGAAGAACGCGCACTTCATGCAGCCAGTCATGAATTGGGTATAAAAGGAATAATTATTACCAAAGATAATTATGCTAAGTGGGCTTTAAGTTACCCGTATTGATTATCTGTCAGTATTCGGTTTAGACGTTAGTGGAATCAATCAGTTACTGCCAGCCATCACGATGACTTGCGGTTCATAGCAAAAATTGTCAAGTATTATCATGTCGTTAGAGTCTTTGTGTGCAATTGTGCGATATAAATTTTGTTATATTACTGTACAGTATTATTCTTGACTAATTCCTAAAAATGCATTATATTTAGCCAACTATTCTATTTTTATGATATTTTGTTACAAATACAACTAAAACTATAAATACAAAGCTTTGTTATCCGAGAGGAAGAAAAATGAAAAGCCAGTACCGTTTTTATAAAGATTGGGGTATTCCAAATACACTTACAATTGAGCCTAAAGATAAAAAAGATAAATATATACCCTGCGTTACTATCACCCCTAATTATAATTTTGTAACTTCAAATGAGAAGACTCTAGTTTTGCCTTTTAAAACTGTGGAAAGCATCTTCTTTGATAATGGTTTAGATTCATACTATGATAAATTTAAAATAACAGTTACTTCAAAAGATCCTTTAACTATACTTTCTGCTGTTGCTGAATTTATAAAAAAACATTTGACATATAATAAGAAAGAAGTGATGAGTCTGTATGATAGCTTAATAATCTACACGCCATGGGGAAAATTTAGAGAAGAAAAAATTTCACCACCTATCCCTCTTTCTATATTTTTAGATTTTGGTTATGGTGTCTGCAGACATTTCGCTTTAATCGCCATTTCTTTATTAAGTAAATATGCTAATGAAAATAAATTGGATGCTTCAGTTTATCTTTGTGAGCAGATTTCACAACAAGGCAGCCATATTTGGGTCGCGTATAAACATAAAAATGAAAATTATATGATTGACTATTCCAATATTTATAGTCTTAACCTACCTGAAAATATACCAAAATTACAAGCTAAGTACGGCATCGATGCTGTAAAGGAAATGCTTGATGTGCTGGGAATGTCCCTCCCATTACCTTTAAGTCCACCAACCGACGCGTCGCCGGCATCGGATGATGCTAAACCCCTTGACCAGCCTGTTCCAAAGGATGATATGAGTCAGCGCAACAATTTGAATGATCAATTAAAAAATGCCGTTGTAAGATCTGATGGTTCTGACGTTGCTAAATTACTAAAGAAAGGAGCTAATCCAAATTTCTGTATTAAGAATCAATTGTACAACGGTAGCTCTACTCCTTTATTGACTATTGCTTCTGGCTGTATGGATCTAAAAATAATGAGCTTACTAATGGATGCTGGAGCTGATATAAATCAAACAAGTGGAGCCCCTGATCAAACTCAAACTGCATTAACATATCTGCGGCATTGGAAGCCAAGTGGCTATAGCGACAGGTTTAATAAAGCAGAAGAGTTACTTCTGCGTGAGGCTGAGCGTATTAAAAAAAAGGAGGAATTAATTTCCTACCTTGACAAACAGATAGCACGAAAAAATATATCACTATCAAAAAAGAATGAGCTGAAGACAATACAATTAAAGTTGCAGCCGAAGAAAAAGGTATCATTGGACGACAACAGCTTTACTAATGCAATAAGACGCTGTGTATCAGATCATACCGATAAGGGTGTGAAAGGATTCTTTAAAGGTACTTGGATTAGAAAAACACGAAGTGAAAAAGATTTTAATAAAATTTTTGATGCAACAAACACGCTGAAGAAGAAGCCTCACTGAAGCATAATGAAAGATTTTCTTTTTGATATAACCCACATAACTGATAAGAAGGAAAAAGGACATGCGCCCCCAGCTGCTATCGAGAAAATTAATTTTAAAGATCAGTGTTTTTTTAACTTATTAATCCGGCAGCAATAATGCAGGAATTTTACCAGAATGCTGCATGGCGGCTTTAGCAAAAAATTTTTTAGCTGGGAAAAAGCTATCCAATCCCAACATGCCCAATGGACGAATCCCTGGTAACATAAAAAAATCACTGGCAAAAATTTTAGGTAAATAATGCGATAACTGCAAACTTTTTTGATACTGATGATGAAACCCATGCAAAGAAAAATCATTTTTTTGCAAATTTTCAACTAATGCCGCTACTTCATATAAAGAAAGATTAAGCCCCTGTGCTGCAATGGGATTTAAAGTATGCGCCGCATTTCCTAATAATAAAAAAAGCTTAGATTGAGGTAATTCTTTAGCCTGAATCATTTGTAGAGGAAAAACACTGCGTTGACTAATTGCTAAAAATCGACCTAGTCGATAGCCCATATTTTTTTGCAGTTGTTTGATGAAAGCTTCATCTTCTAAAGTCATTAAATCGCTAATAATCGCGTTATCATCTGTCCAAATAGTTGCAACTTTATTTTCTTGCAACGGCAACATGGCAATGGCACCTTTATGCTGAAAACGCTCATAAGCCACATTTTCATGCGCAGATTTAAGTGTTGTCATTGTCACAATCGCGCTTTGATGATAATCAATTTGTCTGGTGGGAATATTTAATAACTGGCGAACCAAAGAATGATTGCCATCGGCTCCTATCATTTTTTTAGCGCGATAAGTTGTGGTTTTTTCGCCAAGATTTATTTGTAAACTCACCTCTTCTTGATTGTAAGTAAATGATTGTAATTGCGCAGGTTTTAATAAAGTAATGGCGCTTGTCTTGCGAATAATCGAATAAAGTGCTGCATTAATATATTTAGCTGGAACCACAAACCCAAGTTCTGATAAATCAAGTTCTGCTGCATGGATTGCGACACTACCAAAACTACCTCGTTTTGAAACATGAATATGCTTAATCGGTTCTGCATATTTAACTAAATGCGGCCATATATCTAAATTTTTAAATAAACAAACACTGCCGGGGGTTAGGGCAATTAAGCGTGGATCAAATAAAGCTTCTTCAGGGGCTGCATCGACTAAAGCCTGCGAATACTCTTTTTTTGTCAGCGCGAGCGCAACTGCAAGGGTTGCGCCCACTAAGCCGCCGCCAATAATCAGAATATCTTTAATGTCGCATGAGTGCTTCAATGTCATCTACTTTTTTGGGCACCTCTTGACTCAATACTTCAGGATCATTGTGGGTGACTAAAATATCATCTTCGATACGAATACCTATATTATGCCAACGTGGATCAACATTGGATTCATCTGCTGCAATATAAATACCAGGTTCCATCGTCAAAATCATTCCAGGTTCAAGCGCTCGCCATTGATTATCTATTTTATAACGGCCAACATCGTGCACATCTAATCCTAACCAATGACCCGATTTATGCATATAGAAATTAAAATAAGCTTGTTTTTCAATTAAACCGGCTAATTCGCCCTTTAAAATCTTTAAATCAATCAAACCTTGCGTGATAATTTTTACAATCACTTCTTGTGCTGCCGACCAGAGCGTACCTGTTCTGATCGTTTCAATTCCAGCAAGTTGTGCTGCCAAGACAATCTCATAAATTGCTTTTTGCTCACCCGAAAAACAACCGTTTGCAGGAAAAGAGCGGGTTACATCTGAGGCATAATTTTGATATTCACATCCTGCATCGATTAGTACAATCTGTTCTTTTTGAATCATTTGATTATTTTGGGTGTAATGCAAAATGCAACTATTTGCCCCGCTGCCAATTATGGAACCATAAGCCTGAAAACGTGCTCCATGTAAATTGAATTCATAATTTAACTCAGCTTCCAACTGATATTCGTAGATACCTGGCTTGCAAGCCCGCATGGCTCGGTTATGCGCTTTTGCGGTAATTTGCGCTGCTTTTCGCATAATAGCAATTTCAGCAGGCGATTTAATTAAACGCATTTCGTGAATAGTTTGTGTGATATCCATGAAAACCAAAGGCGATTGAATACCGCTTCTGATTTTCCCGCGTATTTCATTTAATGCTTTCAATAAGAGTTGATCAAATACTGAATCAAGCCCTAATGTATAATGAATATGTTCTCGTCCCATTAATAATTCAGGTAATATTTCACTAAATTTTTCAATAGGATAAGCATCATCTGCTTTAAAAATTTCTAAAGCACCTGGCTGACCTGCCCGATAACCGGTCCAAAGCTCTTCTGCCCGATTGCGTTTTTGATTAAATAAAATAAATTCGCCTTTGTCACGGCCAGGGGCTAAAACAATCACGGCATCTGATTCTTCAAATCCGCTGAGATAATAAAAATCGCTATTTTGACGATAAGGATACTGTGTTTCACCATTACGAAAATAAGATCGTGCGGAAGGCAAAATGACAATGCCGCGATCGCCTACAATTTCCATTAGTAGGCGGCGTCTTTGCGCATATTCTGTCATTTCTATCGTTTCTATTATTTCCATCATTGAGCGTTCTCCTTAATGAACTTAATGAACAGTATTAGTATTATTCTGTTGTAAATCTTGAAAAATCATAATCACACTCAAACGCACATATTCAACCAGTTCGGCATAAGCGGTTTCATCTTCTTCAGTTGTTGCAATATCCCCAAAACTGATTTTTGAAATTTCCACAAAATCATGGATAGAGTCTGTGACTTCTCCGGGTGGACGATTGGTAATTGGTACTTGCGCTTGTTCTAATCCTACTAAAAAACCCTGGCTCCATAATCCAAGTGCTTCTGCGCGGCTATTGATATCTGTTTCATCATCTGGCAGTAATAAGCTGAAATCAAAAGAAAATTCTTTTAACTGCTGCAAGCTTGCATCACATAATTGTTGTAATGCTAATAATACCGACTCGTCTTTTTGCTGACCCTTAAAAAACATTTTCCATTGTTGATTAATATCAATCATTCCACCACAAATACAACCACATACCGCTCCATGGAAAAAAGAGGCATGCGCAATTTTTTGGAAGTTTTGTAAAATATTTGTAAATTCAATGTAGTTGGGTAAAGACAGTTGCTGACTCATGGAAAATAACCTAAAAGTGCCATGGTAACAGGATGCTTAAAGGGTGTCATTAGGAGTGTTATTAGGAGTTGTTATTTCTCCATAACTCTGTGTTATAATTAGACTAAACGAGGGTAAATGAGCATGCCAAATTCAAAATTAGACAGTGCAGACCAACAGTTATTGCTACAGAAAAAAGCAGTAACAGGGCTAGAGCTGACTACTTTACAACGCCTTCGAAAAAAAACGGCAGAACAGTTTACTCATCCAACAATTACCTCGGGTGACAGTTTTTTCTTAATTTCTCAAACTATGGGGGATACTATCTCCACCACTACAAAAGTTGTCTCATTGATCGGAAAAGTTTTATCAAACTCTTGGGAGATGGTATTGGGAATAGGTGATCCTATTATGATGCTTTCAATTGGCGCCAGAGCTGCATTAGGATTAGCGCGAGCTGTTATCCATAAAGACACGGTTAAACAATATTACACTAGAATTGGCACATCTTTTGCAATCATTGGTACTGCAGCAGTTGCGCTGACCATTGTTTTCGGTGCGCTAGTTGCACCTTTTTTTACAGTTCCAGTCTTGTTATTTGGGGCTGCAGGGTTAGGTTTTTATAATGACCAATATGGTTATATCATGAGACGACGAGAGCTTATCAAGAGTCAAGCTCTCCTTAAAGAAACAGAAAAGTCTTTGCAGCAATTAACTTCTGAAATGCACTCAGCTAATCATATTAGTTTGGAGCTAATTGATAAGCTATCTGATGATAAAACTTTAACTGACTATGAAGAAAAAATACAAAAAGCACTTAAGGCAGGTGAAGCAATAAAGGCGAATTCTACATTCAACGAGCTTTATAAAAACAAAATTAACTTAGGCTCTGAGGCATTAACCCTTAAACATTTAAAAGCAACTCAATATGTGCGTATTTTTGCTATGGTTGGTATTGCGTTGATGATACCTGGGTTTTTTATCCCTCCGCTTGCAATAGTTGGTTTTGCTATGTTTATTATTTCTGGTATTGCAAATGGTATCTATAGGATAAAAGAAAATAATAATCAAGCAACTAAAAATAAAGCATTACAAGATACTTCAGCTGCCGGAAAATATTTTGCAGACTTAACACAAGAACAAGAAGACACTCGGCATATAAATGAACTCATATCTGTATCCCGTCCTTCTAAAGGTTCTATAAAATTAGTCTCTGAAGTAGAGGTTTTAGAAGATTCTACAAGAAGTGTTACGCCTACAAGCAAGTCTTTCTTATTATCTTCTTCTTCACCTTCTGATTTAAGTTTAAGCTCTGAAGAAGGCGAAGGTGAAGGCGAAGGCAAAGCTCCTCACAGAAAAATAAAAAGTAGTAAACTTTTATAAATCTAACTGAATCTTAATAGCCTGCTTCTGATTCTCTTTCTTCATCTAAAGCCATTTCTTGATAAGCTGAGGTTAAATCTTGATGTAATACATGAGAGCTTACTAACTCCTCAATAAATTGAGTAATTTTACTTTCTCCAATGGTAGCACGCAATCTAACGTACACTTTTTCATCAACCATGATAGTAAGTTTTTTATGCATAATAGACCTCTTGATTCGTATTCTATACGTATAATATAGGAAACCCTAATGTTTTTTAATAGATACAATTAAATATAAAATGCTATGATACACTGCCGTTTATTAAATTTAGCTGAGGAATAGAACATTATTAAGCTGTTAAAAAAGATGAGGGACTATTTGCAAAAAACCCCAGATCAAATAAAAACTAAAATAACACCAGTGATTATTCCACGATCAGCACATTCTATTTCACGCCGTTTAATCAGTCGCAATGCCCTGAAAGTACTTTATCGTCTGCATGAAGCAGGTTATAGCGCTTATTTAGTGGGTGGCTGTGTGCGTGATTTATTATTAGGCTATGAACCTAAAGATTTCGATGTGGCAACCGATGCACGACCAGAAGAAGTACGCAAATTATTTAAAAATTGTCGGCTCATCGGCAAACGCTTTCGCTTAGCTCATATTATTTTTGGCGCAGAAATTATTGAAGTCGCTACTTTTCGCACCCATCATGAAAATGCGGAAGAACGAGACGGCAAAACCCTGCAAGGTATGATTATTCGCGATAATGTCTATGGCTCAATTGAAGATGATGCATTACGCCGCGATTTTCGTATGAATGCGCTTTATTATAATATCGCAGATTTTTCTGTGGTTGATTATTTAGGTGGTATGCAAGATATCCAGTCAAATGAATTATGCATGATTGGTGATCCTGAAAAACGCTTTCAAGAGGATCCTGTCCGTTTATTACGTGCTGTTCGTTTTGCCGCTAAACTCAATGTTACCATTTCACCAGAAACTGAAAGCTGCCTGATTCGTCTTAATTATTTAGTGAAAAATGTTTCAAACGGACGGCTATTTCAAGAAATATTAAAAGTTTTTCAAGGCGGTGTTGCCTTAAAAACTATAATATTACTGCAAAAATACCAGATTTTTACCCATTTGTTTCCACAAACTGATTCTTTTATTAATCATGAAACCACACAAAAACTGATTCATATTGCCTTGGCACATACCGATCAACGTATTGCTGAACAAAAAACGATTTCGCCCGCTTTTTTATTAACAGTTATTTTATGGCACCCTATCTGCCATGAGGCAAATCATTTACAAAAAACCGCTGGATTTCCTGAGCATGTTTCTTTTGAACGAGCCATTGCGCTTATTGTTAAACAACAAATGCAACAATTGGCACTCCCTAGAGTGATGCAAGTTTCAATTAGTGAAATAGTCATGCTGCAACATCGCCTGACCCATCGCCGTCGTGCAGTTGTCTTTCGCTTACTAGACCGTCCTCGTTTTCGCGCCGCTTATGATTTATTATTGTTGCGAGCTGAAGCTGGTGAGCCCGTACAGGAATTAGCAAATTGGTGGACGCAGTTTTATGACAGTTCCAATGAAGAACGAGAAATTTTATTGCAAGCAGTCAATCAGATTAGATTATCCCCTCCCAAAAAACGGCGACGACGCAGCAAAAAAGACAGTCAAGCTCTTTAAAATTCAAAAAAATTTATTCCATAATTTAAAAAATTGTGGATAAATACTCTCTATACAGCTTCTATCTTCTACCTGCAGACCGGGTACTTTTAATTTTAATATGGCAAATGCCATGGCCAATTGATACTCTTGATGCGTCTGCACAATAGCGGCTTTTGGCGTGCTTGGGAATATTTTAAGCCAATCTTTACCTTCTTCTATTTTAATACCACATTTTTCTAATTCTTTTCTAACAACAGTGTGTTTAGTTGATTGAATATTTGTTAGAGTAGTTGGTGTCACCGCAAATGGCGCAATCACTGCTAAAGCCATAAAAGTGCTAGAACAGTTGCGCATATCGGCATTTATTCCTTGTAAAACATCTGGGCTAGTTAACTGTAAACCATTTTCATCATCTATTATTTTACAACCCATTTTTTTAAGAAAAGTTAAGAATTCAAATTCAGCTTGTTTAGTTTCTGCAATATTAATTGGTTGAATCGTGATGGTCTGACCTGTGAGTGCGGCTGCTGCAAAGAAATAAGCTGCAACTAATAAGTCAGGTTCCACTTGATAAAAACGCGCATGATAACGTTGTGGTACAGGCACAGAAAAAAAAGATTGGTGCATACGCCTGACAAGTACTCCAAAATCACCCATCATATCGCAAGTCATATTAACGTCCGGATCGTGCATAATATTTTTTGCTTTAATGATAATATTAGATTTTGCAAAAGGAGCAATCATTAATAATGCTGAAACAAGTTGGCCGTTTTGTGCTGCATCTATAGCAATTTCACCGCCTTTTAATTTTTCTGCTCCTAAAATAATAATAGGAAAATCTGACTGATCTTCTGATAAAACTGTCACGCCCAAGGCTGTCAATATTTCAATGAAAGATTTTAAAGAATGTTTAGCAAAAGCGGCTGTTCCATTAAACTCATATCGACCGACTGAAGCTGCACACGCTGCCATTAAAAATAAAGTAGCCGTTTTGGCTTGACCACAATGAATAAAAGCTTCTTGACGAGGAAACTGACCATCATTGCCGCCGACAATACAAGAAAAAGTCTCTTGATCTAAGTGAATCATGATCCCCAGTCGATGTAGCGCCTCTACAAATAATAAAATCTCTTCATTGACCAGCATTCCTTCAATTTCAGAAATGCCATCAGATAGTGCTGCCAATAGCAACACACGATAGGTCATGCTTTTTGATCCAGGAATCATTACTTTAGTATTAAAAGTTTTTGCAATATGATGGGGGGTCATGAGTTATTCCAATCCATGGAAATATTTTCTGTATTATACTATTTTATTTTAACAATGGATAAGAAATCGTTTATGCCAAAATCTTCTTTGACTTTCGAGGCAATTTCGCAACTTCATCGTGCAGGTCATCTTAACGAGGCTAAAAAAGGATACTTAAAGCTTCTACGCATCAATTCTTGTGATGCAAATAGCTTGCATGGGTTAGGGATTTTATTGATACAACAAAAAAAACCTATTGAAGCAATCAGTTATTTAAAAAAAGCGATAGCACAGCAGCCGCAAAATCCAGTGATTCAATTGCATTTAGCCAATGCACTTAAAATTCAAGGATTATTTGATGAAGCCATTCAAGTATTGCAAAAAACGATCTCAGCACATCCTAATTATATCCCCGCATTAAATAATTTAGGGACTATTTTTTATGAAAAAGAACAATGGCAAACAGCAATTGATGCTTATCGTTTAGCGATTTTTAAAGAGCCTACTTTTATGGATGCTTATTATAATTTAGGATTAGCTTATGCTAAACAAAAAAACTTTAAAGAAGCCATTCAGACGTATCGTATTTTATTAGAAAATTTGCCAGACCATTTTGCCGCGCGGTTTTTATTAGCATCGACTTTAATGCAAGAAGGTCATATTGCCGATGCTATTTTAGAATTTTTAGTGATTGAATCAACGCATGCTTTTCATTTTGAAACGCAAACAAATCTGGCAACCTGTTATTTAAAACAGGGTCGACTAAATGAAGCCAAAATGCATTATTTAAAAGCGCAAAACTTAAGACCTGCAGACTGTCAAATTTTATATAATCTGGGGGTGATTCACCTACAACAGGGACAGATTGATGCTGCTATTCAATATTATCAAAAAGCAGTTGCCATAGATCAAAACATATTTGCAACGCATTATAATTTAGGGATTGCTTTTTTAGCAAAGCATCATATTCCTTATGCTTTAATCCATTTTAAAGAAGCCTTACGTATTGAGCCTAATAATCAAGCGGTTGCTTATACTATCAATCGTTTATCCGCACAAATTCCGATGCTTGCAGCCCCCGTTGAATATGTTAAATCTTTATTTGATTCTTATGCGGATCATTATGATTTGCATTTAATAAAAACTCTTGACTATCAATTGCCTAAGCTATTAACAGAGTGTTTGTCTTTATCTTTAGCAAAAAAACTAGATATTTTGGATATAGGCTGCGGCACGGGGTTATGTGGAACACTTTTAAAACCCTATGCTGAGCGTCTAATAGGGATTGATTTATCAGAAAAAATGTTAGAAAAAGCCAATGATAAGCAATGCTATGATCAATTAATTGCGGCAGATTTTTTAGAATTTTTAACTGATAAATATACTTGCTATGACTTAGTGATTGCAGCCGATGTATTAGTTTATAGGGGGGAGCTTGAGTCTGTTTTTAAGAAAGTATATCAAGCATTGAAGCCTGCCGGTGTATTTGCTTTCAATACAGAAATTAATACTGAAACAGATTTTATGATGAACCCATCAGGTCGTTTTTCTCATCATAAAAATTACATAAATAATTTGGTTAAAAAAATGTGTTTCAAAATAATTTCATGCAAAACAGTCAAAACGCGTTTGCACAATAAGGATGATTTATATGGCTATCTCTATATTTTAGAGCGCAATTGATCATCTTGCCACAGAAGATCTTTTATAACAACGCTATCTATGCTAAATTTTTAGTACGCAAACCGCAACTCAAGGAACATTATGAAAAAAAACATGGTGCTTGGGGCTATATTGGTTATCTTCTTAACGCTACTTGGCTGTAAAGGGCCTATTTATTCTCCCACTCAATTTAATTCTTGCTTATTGAATGAAAATTGGATGCAAACAGTTAATACTAATCCAAGCAAGTGGCTAAAAAATGTGGATTCTTGGTTTATAACCGGCCAACCCAATCAAACCGAGCGGGCAAATTTAAGAGCACCTGATGCAGCGGCTATTAGTTATATGTCAGTACGTGTTCCCTATTTTAGCAATTTAAAAGTAGAAGGTGATTTCCAAGTACAAATTGTTGGAAATCAAGCAACCACTAGTGCTTATGTCGTAGGCCCCAATACCTTAGTCAATGATGTCGTCGTTGAGGTGAATAACCAGACTGTTTTTATTCATCCCAGAAAAGATTCTAAAGCAAATTTATCTAAAGTCATTGTTCGTCTGGGGGTGCGTGATTTACAAAGTATTACGAATGCAGGGACAGGGACTATTTTAGGTCGGCATATTGTCAGTATTGGTCTTAAAATAACAAATTGCGCCAGCGGTTGTATTATTTTAAATGGTGATATGAATGTGACTAAAGTCATACAATCAGGTTCAGGCACGATCACTGTGATGGGTGCTTGTGCGCCTTGTGTGCAGGTTGAGGTAAAAACGAATGGCAATGTTAATTTAAGTGGCCATGTTGGCATACAAAAAATTATTCATTTAGGTGATGGTCAAGTTAATATTATTGGAGCTGATACAGATTCATTAAGTATTGAAGCATCGGGGTGTGGGCTGACAAGTGTTGTGGGTTATGCTCAGCTTAAAAAAGTCACAGCGAAAAATAGTAGTCAAGTCTATGTCTATTGGGTAACCGGTCAAGGTGCTTATATTTGCGCATCAGACTCAGCCATTATTGGGCTTGCAGGAAGTGCAGCCAATATGAATATTGATGCTTACAACAATAGTCGTTTTTGGGGACAATATTTACGTGGAGGAACGGTGTATGTTCGCACGGAAGAGTATGCGCATGCGAATGTGAATGTTGTGTGTCGATTATTTGCAGCGGCTACTAATTATAGCAGTATTTATTTCTTTGGTACGCCAACTGTTGTATCAAGATATACCACGCAAAATGGGGTAGTGTTACCTGTTTGGTCAAAATCATCTTTACTTGCAACCCCGCAACCAGCAGCACCTGTCGTTGTCCAAAAACCGGCAGCGCCTGTGCGAAAAACAGGATGGTTGCAAATATTCAGTCACCCACTTTCGTAACCAATAAAATGTAGGGTGGATTAGCGAGTAATCACAATATTTTTTCCAAACCACAGATTAAAGTTTTTAATTGCATTACTTTTTGGCAAGCTAACACGACGCCTGGCATAAAACAGCTTCGATCAATTGCGTTATGTTGAATCATCAGCGTTTCGCCGGTATTGCCAAATATAATTTGTTGATGCGCAACAAGTCCTGGTAATCGAATCGAATGAATAGGAATATCTTGATAAACTGCACCACGTGCGCCTTTTAAAGTTTCTAAAGAAGTCGGTGGTTGAATGGGTGGCGCAACACGCGCCTCTGCTAATAATTCAGCTGTACGAATAGAAGTGCCAGACGGGCTGTCAGTTTTTTGTGCATGATGCATTTCAATAATTTCAACCGTTGGAAAATAATGAATAATTTCTTGTGCATATTTCATCATTAATACTGCACCCATTGAAAAATTAGGCACGATAATTCCGCCTATTTTTAATATTTCGCTCTTTTTTTGCAATTTTTCAATGTGTTGTTGTAATAATCCCGATGTGCCAATCACAGGATGCGCACCCGAATCCAGAATGATTTCAATATTTTTAACCACAGAGTCAGCATGCGTTAAATCCAGCACAACACTTGCTTTGCGTTGTTTGATAATATTTGCCAAATTATCTTCACGGGTTGTTTCACCAACTACTTCAAAGTCAGCATGCGCTGATAAAGTCTGAACGGCCAGAGTCCCCATTTTACCTTGAGCGCCGTTTACAATAATACGAATCGGTAAAGTGCTCATAGTGCTTTTTTCATGAGTGGCGATTCAGGTGGTTCTTTAGAGGGGATGTTTGTAGAGCTAAGATGAAAAGAATGATAAACGTTTCCTATTATTGTTAATGGATTACATGTACGAGGAGGTTTAGGTTTAGTTGGGTTAATGCATTCTTGAGTTTTCTGTATATTTTTTTGTATCTCTTCAAAGCCATGCGCGTAAAAATTTAAATGGGTTGTATAAGCCAACAAATTCTCATTTGCTTGGCTCAGGTCATGCTCAAGTTCGGTATTTTGTTCTCTAAGCTTACTATTTTCTTTTCCAAGCTCACTATTTTCTTCTGTAAGCGTACTATTTGCTTTTTTAAGTTCACTATTTTCTGTTGTTAAAATGTCTATCTGAACTTCTAGCCCTCTAACTTTTGTTAAACGCTGTTGTAACATATCTATTATAGCTACATCACTTGATGGTGGTGAAGAACTACTACGACCCATGGCCATTTCCTCTTCTTCTGGTGTGTGTGGGATTATTATGATGCTGATTATTCCTTTTCTGCTTAAAAAAAGCGGAGGATCCTGTACCAGCAGGTTGCATAATTGTTTTTGCTTGTTGTTTAGCAAGTTGAAGCATCTGGCTATTTGTCCAGTCTAATTGCTTGGTCAAAGTTCCTATCATGCTTTTTAAATGGTTATTTTCATCTTTTAGTTTTTTCATCGCTTCTTTAGTTTCTGTGTATTCTATAGTTACTCCGCTTGTAATTGTTAAAGTTTTGCCAGGGGGTGGAATAGCTGCTTCTATGATAATCGCACTATTATCATCATCTTCTTCAGCATCATCCATATCAACCAAAACGAAATCATCAGCAATATCATCATCTTTTTTATTGCGTGAGTCCATGAGCGTTATCCTTAAATAATAGCTTCATTTTCTTAAAAAGCAGGCAGCCATGCAAGCTTTTCTTTTTTTATAGTCTGATGAAACACTCTTTGTAAATTATCTTGTGTCAACAAACTGTGGGTCGCGCCTGCCAGCCATTGACCATTATCTAATAATAAAATTATTTTATCACAAATTATTTCTGCTAAATTAATATCATGCAAAGACATCAGGATACTTATCGGCTGAGATTGACTTATTTTTTTAAAGTGATTAAGTATTTTTATTTGATAATAAATATCTAAATGATTCGTCGGCTCATCTAATAAAAACAATTGCGGGGATTGTATTAATAAAGCCGCTATATAAAGCCGTTTTTTTTCTCCACCTGATAAAGTCGATACTTTTTGCGAGGATAAATGGGTTAATTCTAAATCTTCTAGAGCTTGCGTGATAATAATTTGATGTTCTTTTTTAGTAAAGTCGTTAAAATGAGGAAAACGTGCCATAGCGCAATAGTCATAAACAGTTTGAACAAAAGGCACGGAAGTATTTTGGAATAAAATGCCTGAACTGCGGGCGATTTCTTTATAAGATAAAGTAGTTAAATTTTGATTTTTTAAAAAAACATCTCCTGACAATGGCTGAATTAAACCTTGTAGAGTATGTAATAAAGTTGTCTTACCACTGCCATTTGCGCCTAAAATACCCCATATTTCGTGAGGATTAATTTGTATATTAAAATCTTTACAAAAAATGCGAGAAGCAACCCCAATGGTCAGTGCTTTTGTTTCAAGCAGTCTGTGCATAATAAGAATTTTTTTTGTAATAAAAATAATAAAACTGGAATGCCAATTAAGGCTGTACTAATACCAACCGGTATTTCAAGCGGTGAAAATAATGTGCGCGATAAAGTATCTGCAACTGTTAATAAACTGCCGCCTAATAAAACAGAACCAGGTAACACTATTTTATGATCATAACCGCATAGTAATCTAATCAAATGCGGTATCATTAATCCGACAAACCCAATGGTGCCGCTAGTTGCAACAGCTGCTGCCGTAATTAACGCACTTAAAAAAAATAAAATTTTGTGTAATTGCGCGATATTAAGTCCTAAGGCTTTCGCTTCTTTTTCACCGCGTACTAATAAATTAAGTGATGAAGCTAAAAAAAGACTAATGATTAATGCAATCATTAAAATAATACATCCAGTCACAGGGAAAGTTGCTTCACTTAAATCGCCTAATAACCAAAATAATAAACTATGCAGAGTCTTATCATCACTGATGACTAACAAAAAACTAATCATAGCAGCAGAGGCACTTCCTAATAAAACACCCGTTAATAAAAGACGTTCTGGTTGAAAAGTATTTTTATTTAAATAAAATATAATACCCATCATGATTAAACATCCACACCAAGTCCAAATTGTTAAATAAATACTTGAGACCCCTAGAATAATTGAAAGCAATGCCATTAAAGCCCCGCCACTTGAGATGCCTAAAATATAAGGATCAGCTAATGGATTTTTCAATAGTGCTTGCATTAATGTGCCCGCTAATCCTAACAGCCCCCCTGTGACAAAAGCACTGAAAGTGCGCGGTAAGCGTATGCGAAATAAAATTTGATTATTCAAGTCATTAGCATGCAAACTGCATAAATGAATCCAATCTGTTAAGTGTAGCGCAATGCGCCCTTGTGAGAGTGATAATATTAAGCTTGCAATTGTAATGAAGATAAACACAAATAGCATATTTGACTTGCATAAAATCATAAAAATAAGTTTGCTGAAAGGAGCCCTTTTTGGAAAAATGCATAATATACTGATAAATGAAAGTTGTCATCTTTAAGATAATAAACAAGAGAATAAACAATAAAAAGGCGGTTTGAGTGATTGATGAACAAGGTTTTAGACATGGCGTGGGAATTATCTTGGTAAATGCCAAGCGGCAGGTTTTTTTAGCCAAAAGAATTGGTAAAACCGCTTGGCAATTTCCACAAGGCGGAATGAAAGTTGATGAAACGCCAGAAGAAGCCATGTATCGCGAATTACAAGAAGAAATTGGCTTGCACGCCGAAGATGTCAAAGTATTATCAAGTACGCGACGTTGGTTGCGTTATCGATTGCCGCGTCGTTTAGTTCGTCACTATTCAAAACCAATTTGTATTGGGCAAAAACAAAAGTGGTTTTTATTGCAATTAATTAACCAGCAAGCAACAATTGATTTAGCCGTCTCAGAAAAACCAGAATTCGATGCGTGGGCTTGGGTGTCTTATTGGTATCCATTAACACAAGTGGTTGCTTTTAAACGCCGGGTTTATAATTTAGCGATGAAAGAATTTTCTCGGATTGTGTTATCAAAACGTTTTTTGGAAGATAAATAATGCTAAATACGTTGCGCCGTATCATCCAAGAGGTAGCCTCTCATCAAGATTTTGAAGAGGCGCTACAGCTGATGGTCAAACGTGTGGCAAAAGCATTACATTCCGAGGCGTGTTCTATTTTTTTATTAAATCGACGACGTAGTGAATATGTATTAATTGCCACAAAAGGATTAAATCCCAAGGCAATCAAAAAAGTGTGTATTCCTATTAATCAAGGATTAGTTGGTTTAGTGGGAGAGAAAGAAGAGCCAGTCAATATTAGTGATGCGCCAAAGCATCCGCGGTTCTTATATGTCCCGCATGTCCAAGAAGACCGGTTTAGCGCATTTTTAGGCACGCCAATTATTTACCACCGTCAAGTATTAGGGGTTTTAATTGTGCAGCAAGCAGAACCTCGTCGTTATGAGGAACCCGAAGAGGCTTTTCTTGCAACGCTTGCGACCCAATTAGCAGCTATTATTGCGCATGCAGAAGCAACAGGGGCTGTGGCTTCTTTATTAGACAATTATGCTGAGCCGAAAGGAGCGTCTACTTATTCAGGTATTCCAAGTTCACCAGGTGTTGGGATGGGCACGGGAGTGGTGGTTTATCCTTTATTAGATTTAGAAGGGATTCCCGATCGTCTCACTGATGATATTGAAGGTGAAATTCAATTATTAGAGCAAGCACTTGCTGCGGGTCGTGAAGATTTTCGAGTGTTAGGTGAGCGGTTATATCCTAATTTGCCCATTGAAGAGCGTTCATTATTTGATGTATATCAACGCATGCTGGACACATCTGATTTGGGTGCTGAAATTGTGCGATTAATTCGTTCAGGCCATTGGGCGCAAGGGGCGCTAAAACAAGTGATTCAATCGCATGTACAACATTTAGAAAATTTAGATAACGAATATTTACGCGAACGAGCTATTGATATTAAAGATTTAGGGCATCGCGTGCTTGCTTATTTACAAAGAAATGAAAGGGCTTTACTGCAATATGCTGATAAAACTATCTTGATTGGTGAACAATTAACTGCAGCGGATTTAGCAGAAGTGCCGGAAGGTACTTTGGCGGGGGTGATTTCTGTTAAAGGTTCTAGTAGTTCACATGTGGCAATTTTAGCTCGCGCAATGAATGTGCCGACTATCATGGGTGCGAGCGAAGTGCCGATTTATAATTTAGAAAATAAAGAAATTATTATCGATGGTTATTATGGCCAAGTTTATATCGAACCGAGTGCTTTATTGCGTGAAGAATTTGAAAAATTAGCAGAAGAAGAGCGAGAGTTAGATGCATCACTTGAGGTTTTGCGGGACTTACCAGCGCAAAGTAAAGATGGGCATCGCATTGCTTTAATGGTCAATACTGGGTTAGGGGGTGATGTGGGTTTGTCACTGGCAGCTGGCGCTGAAGGGGTGGGTCTTTATCGTACAGAAATGCCATTTTTAATGCGTGATCGTTTTCCATCGGGGGAAGAACAGCGGGTGATTTATCGGCAATTATTAGTATCTTTTTCACCAAGGCCGGTCACGATGCGCATGTTAGATATTGGTGGTGACAAAGCATTATCTTATTTTCCAGTTGAAGAAGATAATCCTTTTTTAGGATGGCGGGGGATTCGTATTACTTTAGACCATCCAGAAATTTTTTTAGTGCAAGCACGTGCTATGTTGCGGGCGAGTGAGGGGTATAATAACTTACGTATTATGCTACCGATGATTACGGATGTGAGTGAAGTGGATGAAGCCTTACGTTTGTTAAAAAAAGCTTTTGCTGATGTGTGTGATGAAGGCCATTCTATTGAAATGCCGCAAGTGGGTGTGATGATGGAGGTGCCTTCGGCTGTTTATCAAGCGCGTGCGATTGCAAAACGGGTTGATTTTTTATCAGTCGGCAGTAATGATTTGACGCAATATATTTTAGCAGTGGATCGTAATAACGCGCGAGTTGCCAATTTATTTGATTCATTGCATCCAGCTGTGTTGCGGGCTTTGCTGCAAGTGGTTGAAGGCGGGCATCAGGAAGGCCGTCATGTGAGTATTTGTGGTGAAATGGCTGGGGATCCGGCGGCTATTTTGTTATTATTTGCGATGGGATTTGATTCTTTAAGTATGAGTGCTGCATCCCTTGCTAGGATGAAGTGGGTGATTCGTCAATTTAGCATGAAAAAAGCAGCTAAATTATTGCAAGAGGTATTAGGGATGGAAAGTGCGGTAATGATCCGATGCCACATGGAGCTTGCGTTAGAGCAAGTGGGATTAGGGGGATTGGTGCGGGCTGGGAAAAGATAGCTAGGCACTGGCACGAAATTAAAAAATTAAACTTGGTGGATTACGACGCAAAAAACGCGTCTAATCCACCCTACATTTAATTTTAATAGAGAAAATTTTTTATAATGTATCAGAGTTAACGACTATGCTAATTTATCCAAGCATTAACCCCATTGCCTTTCACTTAGGTCCTTTGACTGTTTACTGGTATGGGCTGATGTATCTTTTTGCTTTTTTGACCTGTTGGGGTATTTTATCGTATCGAATTCGTTTTGCGAAGTTTCCTGCTGTTTTAACCACGGAACAATTATCTGATTTATTATTTTACGCTGCATTAGGTGTGGTGATTGGTGGGCGTCTTGGGTATATGCTTTTTTATGCTTTCGCTGATTTAATTTCCAACCCGTTATTATTATTTGAAGTTTGGAAGGGCGGGATGTCATTTCATGGTGGTTTAATCGGCGTGATTCTGGCTCTTTGGTTTTTTAGCCGGAAAACGCAGAAATCCTTAATTGATATTACTGATTTTGTCGCGCCGGTGGTGCCTATTGGTCTGGCATTTGGTCGATTAGGCAATTTTATTAATGGTGAATTATGGGGGCGTGAAACGGATGTTCCCTGGGCAATGGTTTTCCCAAGTGGTGGTTTGGTGCCTAGACATCCATCGCAATTATATGAATTTTTTCTAGAAGGCGTATTACTATTTGTTATTTTATGGTTTTTTTCACGGAAACCTCGTCCGCCATGGGCTGTTTCGGGTCTTTTCTTATTAGGTTATGGATTGTTTAGATTTCTTGTTGAATTTTTTCGACAACCTGATGTACAGCTTGGGTTTATTGCTTTTGGTTGGTTAACGCAAGGGCAATTATTATCGTTACCAATGATTTTTTTAGGCTTATTTTTATTAATCTATGCCTATCGAGGAATAAGATTATGCAGCAATACTTAAATTTTTTGCGAACGATTCGCGATCAGGGCATTGAAAAAAAAGATCGAACGGGTATTGGTACGCGTAGTATTTTTGGGTTTCAAATGCGTTTTGATTTGAATGCGGGTTTTCCGTTGTTGACCACTAAAAAATTATCATTACGTAGTATTATTCATGAATTATTATGGTTTTTAAGCGGTCAAACGAATATTCAATATTTGCATGATAATAAAGTCACTATTTGGGATGAATGGGCAGATGAGCAAGGTAATCTAGGCCCTGTTTACGGCAAACAATGGCGAGCTTGGCAAGGTAAAAACGGTGAGCCGATTGATCAAATCAGTGAAGTCATTCAGCAAATTAAGACTAATCCAGACTCAAGACGTTTATTGGTAAATGCTTGGAACGTCAGTGATTTAGCTAAGATGGCTTTACCGCCTTGTCATTTATTATTTCAATTTTATGTATCACAGCAAAAATTATCGTGTCAATTATATCAACGTTCGGCGGATGCATTTTTGGGGGTGCCATTTAATATTGCTTCTTATTCTTTATTGACACACTTAGTTGCAGCGCAATGCAATTTAGGCGTTGGTGATTTTGTTTGGACGGGAGGCGATTGTCATTTATATCTTAATCACCTAGAGCAAGCTGATTTACAATTATCTCGCAACATTCTGCCGCCCCCTAAGCTTTTATTAAAAAATATTCCTAATTCTGTATTTGATTATCGATTTGAAGACATAGAAATCATTAATTATCAATCACATCCACATATTAAAGCTGAGGTGGCTATTTAAGATATGCATAGATACAATTTAGAGTTTATTAGCGATCAAAATCTTTTTGATCACGTTAGAGCTACTGTTAGTAAATACAGATTTAATATTGATTTATCAAAATTTAATCAAAATATTATTGACCCAATAAAACTAACGTTCGATGCAAAAATATACAACAAGACAATTGCTGAGCTCATTGATAGCGAAACTGTTAGGCAGATAGATAAGTCAAACAATAACCATATAGGTTATTTTCATCAGAATATATTTAACTATATTGGTGATGGTTGGATTGTTCCCAAAAAAGGATTTGATATTGTCAACGAGGATAAAAAAATTTTTGTTGAAATGAAAAATAAGCACAATACCATGAATTCCTCCTCTGCTCAAAAAACATATATGCGAATGCAGAGCCAGGTTATTAATGATCCCGAATCCACATGTATGTTGGTTGAAGTTATTGCCAAAAAAAGCCAAAATATAATTTGGAAAACAAGATTAGATAGCGAGTCTTTTTCGCATGAGCAAATTCGCCGAGTTTCAATAGATGAGTTTTATAAAATAGTTACCGGCAATAAGGTTGCATTTAAACAACTATGTGAAGTTTTGCCCACGGTAATCACCGATGTTGTGCAAACAATTAAGTTGCATGGAATAGAAAGCAGCGTATTAGTTGAATTAAAAAATATATCGGACAATCTTTTGAAAAGTATTTATTTGTTTTCTTTCAAAAAATATGAGGGATTCGATTCTTTTGATATAACTGGATAATACTAATTTTCGGATTGTATTTTGTTAGTCATAATATACTTTTGAGACATTGAAAATGGACAAAGAATTTTTCTCACTACAAGAAGTTTCAAACATGCTTTCTGTTTCTAAAGAAACAGTTCGGCGTTGGGAAAAAACCAAAAAGTTAGTACCTACAAGCCATCCAATACAAAAAACAAATATCTATCATAGAGATCAGTTAGTTGGTTTTGAAGAAGCTCAATCTATGTTTAACACCACTTGGGATAAAGAGATGCAAATTAAGTCAAGTAGACAATATACATCTATTGAGCTATTTGCGGGGTGTGGAGGCTTGGCGTTAGGTCTTGAGAAAGCTGGTTTTGATCATGTGCTTTTAAATGAAATAAATAAAGATGCTTGTCGGACGCTTAAAAAGAATAGGCCTGATTGGAATGTCTTGCACCAAGATGTAACAGAGCTTTCATTCTTGAAGCTTAAGAATAAAGTGGACTTAATTACTGGTGGATTTCCTTGTCAGTCATTTTCTTATGCGGGTAATAAGCTTGGATTTGAAGATACACGAGGGACAATGTTCTTTGAATTTGCTAGAGCGATTAAAGAAGTAAATCCCAAAGTTTTCCTTGCTGAAAATGTTAGAGGATTGCTAAATCATGACAAAGGAAAGACACTAATTGTAATGAAAGAAATCATCGCTTCTCTTGGTTACACTTTGGTTGAGCCGAAGGTTCTAAAAGCAATTTATTATCAAGTCCCACAAAAAAGAGAACGACTAATCTTAATTGGCATTAGAAATGATTTCGCTGATAAAGTTACGTTTAGCTATCCATCGCCTTATACAAAAATTATGACATTGCGTGATGCATTAAAAGCGGGTGAGCTTTATCAAGTTGATGTCCCAAGTTCAGTTGGTCAAAAATATCCGCAAAGGAAAAAAGAAATATTATCTCAGGTACCTCCGGGTGGTTATTGGCGTGATTTACCACAGGAATTGCAGATTGAATTTATGCAAAAAAGTTATTATCTTGGTGGTGGGAAAACAGGTATGGCAAGGAGGTTATCATGGGAGGAACCCTCTCTCACTTTAACTTGTGCTCCTGCTCAAAAACAAACTGAACGTTGCCACCCAGAGGAAACAAGACCTTTGACAGTAAAAGAGTACGCAAGAATACAAACTTTTCCAGACGAGTGGGTATTTGAAGGGTCACAGTCAAGCGTGTATAAGCAGATTGGTAATGCAGTTCCTGTAAATCTTGCATATGCTGTCGGACGATCTATAGTTAAGCTTCTAAATGATATTGAGGAACTTTAACGATTACTTCATTATGATCGTGTGTTATATTCTCAAGAAGTTTATCCTCTCTCTTTGGTGCGTTTCAATTAATTCGCGATTTGTAGTGTTTTTTATTATCTAGATTGATTTCTTATTGTGTTGTATGGAAATGTCCATTCATTTTCATGTATATGAATTGATGTAACGTTAGGGATCCAATCCAGTTTTCATAAATTTATTCTAGGAGATAAACCATGTCTTTGACTAAAAAAATCAGTATTACATGGGGCATTGATGATGTCTTGTCCGTTAGGCCGCATCTTACTAAATTTCAAGCATCTTTGGTTCTTGAGTATATTAAAAAAAACCATGACGCAAGTGTTGGTATTAATTGGGATGTAGTAGAAGCAGTAAGTGACAATCTGTTTTCTGAATAGGCTTATCCGTTAACAAGGCGAGCGTTCTTTATCTAAAAATCAAATTGCAGGATTAAAAAAACGATTTGGAATTAGCGCGGATTTTTTTTTAAAGTAATCTATCGCTAACCAATAAAATGAACCAGCAAAGACACGCTAATTAACAGCCATAAAAACAAACCGATTGCTAAATATAAAGGTTTTAAGCCGACTTTTTTAATTTTTTGCAGATTGGTTTCCATGCCGATGGCAGCCATTGCCATAGTTAGTAAGAAAACATCCCATTGATTAATCCATTGAACCATACCAGCCGATAAAAAGTGGAGTGAGTTGATGCCGATCATCACCACAAAAATAACCGCAAACCAAGGCACGCCGAATTGAATGTTAGTGCTTTGCGTGTGAGTCATCTGTCGTCGGTTTTCGTTCACTGATAGCAAAATCAATACCGGCACTAATAAAAGTACGCGCGTCATTTTTATAATTACGGCTACATTACCGGCTGCAGCGCTGATGCTCGTCCCTGCCACCAAAGCTTGCGCTACTTCATGTACTGATGCTCCAGCAAAAATGCCATATTGATTATCACTCATGCCTAAAATGCCTAAGTGTTGTAATGCTGGCCACAAAAACATGGCAGTAGTGCCAAATAACACCACTGTACCTATAGCAACGGTGGCTTTATACGGTTCACTGTGCAGCACATCTTCGACTGCCAGTACTGCGGCAGCTCCGCAGATCGCAGAACCGGTGCTAATTAGTAAAGCCAGATGGCGATCTAATTTTAATAATTTTACGCCAACCCAATAGCCAAGCAATAAAGTGAAAGTCACAACAAAAAGATCAATCAGTAACCCTTCAACGCCTACGGCTGCAATTTGTTGAAAGCTCACGCGAAATCCATACAAAATAATGGCTAAGCGCAATAATTGCTTTGCTGAAAATTGTACGCCAGGAACCCATTCGTTGGGTAAGCGATGCCGTAAAGTATTGCTGTAAATAATGCCTAAAACAATTGAAATAACAAGCGAGCTCATACCTGCTTGCGCCAACCAGGGCATTTCTGCTAAATACAGACTGGCCAAAGCAAACAGCGCGACAAATAAAATGCCGCTTAAGGTGGCTGCACGATGTTCTTTTGCAAAAGGCATATTTTTCCTTACAATTTAATTTAATCATACTTATCATAATTGTCTTAAGTATAATAAACATCTTAGTGCAAACAAGGATCTTATTACTAGTAGAATGAATTGAGTGGTTAAATAAATATCATGGCAATGTCAAGAGATGCAAATTTTGTAAAAGAATTATTTGGCAAGATAGATACGGCTTGGGATCCCCAACTTATCCTATCTTTTATAAAAAAAATGCAAAAAGAAATAGCCATTCTAAGCAAAAGGGATCCAGGAGTTATCGCATTGGGAGCGGCAGTTGCGATGACAGAAAGTCCAAATACAGTTAAATTAGTTAAAGCATTGCTTGATCTTAAAGCCGATGTGAATGAAGCTGTATCTTATCAAAAAAGTTTTCATTTTCCACTGATTGCAGCTGCGCGAAATGGTTCAGAAAAGACTATAAATTTATTATTAGATCCCAAAGTCAATGTTAAAATTAATATGAAGCAAGGAGCCGAAGGTATCAATGCGCTAATGAGTGCAACGGTCATGAAATATCCAAAAATAGTGACTAAATTGTTAGATGCCAAAGCGAATGTTAACGCAAAAAGTAATATTGGAAATCCTGCAATTATTTATTCAAGTGATGCGCAGATCACAAAGATTTTGTTAGAAAGAAAAGCGGATGTTAATTCTCAAAATAACGACAAAACTACATCACTGATATGTGCTGTGTATAGAGATCAAAAAGAAGTGGTTCAAACTTTATTAGATTTCCGTGCAGATGTTAATTTAAAAAATAACAAAGGATTTACAGCGCTGCAATATTCTAGTTGTGCTAAGCACCTTAAGAAAAAAAATGCTGTTGCAATTTACGGATTATTAAACGCTGAAAATAAAGGTTCTCAAAGTATTACTCAAAAAGAGAGTAGCCAAGTAAGCCGTCCCCTTAAGAGATTGAAAAGTTAATGATATTGAGCAATTTTAGAGCATTTAAGGAAATCTTAAGCAAATCTAGGTTAAAATAGGCTATCTATTTAAAAATAGGCCTATTATGACTCTTTTAGAAAATATGACACCTTTAGAAAGGGATTGGGAAGCCAAAAAAATGGGATATTTAAAAAATCCTTATGGGCTGCGGTGTTAGGATTAGCAGAAGGAGCTGTCATGGGAGGATTTATCACTCTGTGTACCGGTGGATTAGCAATATGGGCACTTCCCATTTGCATGGGTATCATGGCTGCAAAGAGAGGGAGAGATGAATATTTTTTATATCGCGAGCAATTTTTTAAAGAGCCTAAAAAAGTAAGCAAACTCAATCTTTTTACAAATGCGGTAGTAGGCGCTTCAGTAGCCGCTTCAGTAGCCGCAGCAATATGCTTTAAAATAGGCGCTATTTTAGCTCCGTTGACTTTAGGAATATCACTTTTTGTTGGCGGTGTCATCGGTGCAGCGATTGCATGGGGTGAGAGTTATTTGCAGAGCCAAAAGAAGGATTATCAAAATTATACTTCTAAAAAGAATATTGGAAAATTGGTACTATCCTATGTTGTATCAGGTCTGATGATAGCGTTATCTTCTATGAAGCATGGTCTAGGGATAGGAATTAGTTTGATAATAATGCCAATTTTGACTAGATATGCTGGTTTTAGGAAAGCATTTGATGATTATGAATCACTAAAAGTAAAAAATGATCACTATGCATTACTCGGTGCTGGTATCGGGTTTGGCGTTGGTATTGCATTAGCGCTTTTTACAGGTGGATTGTCAATTCCAGTTTGTCTAATAATAGGAAGTGTTGTAGGGGCGGTTTTATCTGAATTATCTGCTTTGTATTTTACCGATAAGCTCGCGACTAAAATAAAACAAAAAAGGGATAATGCCTTGCAGGCAAGCTATGGAACAACGTACGTTAATGATTTTAAAAAAAGTGCGCAATCAAGTCTTTCCTCTGATCGACTTTTAATTTATAAGGGTAAAGGAAAAAGCAATAGCGGCTTAGTGGCTAACAGTTTTTTGCAGTCTAGCAGAAAAGACGATAGCTATGTTGAAATAAGCGATAATAACAATAACCTGTTACCTACTAGTAATGAATTCAAACCTTAGGTTCTTAAGGAAACACCCCCCGCCTTTGCAAAGTCCTTAACAAACTATCCCAATCTTTATCTTCAGCTAACCAGAAATTGCCGTTTATTTTTTTATTTAAAATAATCTGCTGAGGTGCACAAACTTCTAGCACTTTTCTACAGTCGATATATTCTACTTTCCCTGGTTTAATTAAAGCGCAACTGACGGCAAAATTGCTTTTATTAATCACTAAAGCTGACCAATTATTGGGTCTGATATAAGAAGACCATCCAGCACTCACGCCTTTATTTTTTAGATCAGGATGATCAATCCAAATGCCGTCAGTTGATTTATTCTTGAAGAGATAAGCTTGAACAGGCGATTGTTTAGATGCGCCAGGCAGAGTCGTTTGATTTTGTTCAATAGAAAAAGTAATGGGCGTGCAGGGGAATTCTTTGGCAAATGTTGCGCTTATTCCTAGAAAAAAGATCAATAAACTAATCATTAATCGCATGATCGTGAGCCCTCTTATTTATATTATTATTAAAATTAAAATTCATGGTGTGAGCCAATAGCAGTATACTATATAAAATAACAAGGAGGTTCTCTGTGAGAATTATCTTTAAATATTGCATGATTCTTTTTTGTTTTGGCTTGACAGGGTGTTCTATTTTTCATACAACTCCTGAAGAAGATCGGTTGGCGCGCTGTAAAATGCTCAATTCTAAAATTATTTTTAATGGCGCGACAGCCAATCAAACCGTTGCGACGCAACAGCGCGCAGAATTAGAAACATTGTCTAGGAATTATCGTGAAGATGACTGTGAATCAAGATGAAGCACTTGATAATTGGTTAGAAGAAAAACGATCTGCTTATTTGTATCGGGCGATCGCACAATTAGAATCTTACCCGCCACATCAAAAACTTTTTTTAGAGCTTGCGCTACGGGCAGATAGCCAAGCCGCCCTTTGGGAAGAAAAATTACAAGATAAATCAAAAGCCAAAGCTGATTATTCTCCCGATCTACGGACTCGCTGTGTCATTTGGTTGGTTAAACAATTCGGCGCACGTGCTTTGCGTCGGGTATTGGCCGCGATGAAGGTGCGGGGGATGGCAATTTATTTAGGGGGTGAAATTGGCCATACTGTGCCCACACCCGATGAAATGGAACATCGTCATCGCAGTATTAGTCGAGGTAATAATATTCGCGCAGCTATTTTTGGCGTCAATGATGGACTAATTTCTAATACTAGCTTAATTTTAGGGATGGTCGGTGCATCCGCCAGCGCAAATATTATATTTTTAACAGGTGTAGCAGGATTATTGGCAGGTGCCTGCTCTATGGGTGCGGGCGAATATGTTTCTGTGCGTTCACAGCGCGAGATGCTAGAATATCAACTCAATCTTGAAAAAAAAGAATTAGAACTGTATCCTGAAGAAGAAGCCATGGAACTGGCTTTAATCTATGAAGCGCGTGGATTATCTAAAGAAGAAGCCAATAAAGTTGCGCATTTGTTAATTCAAAATCCCGAAAAAGCATTAGAAACTTTAGCGCGTGAAGAATTAGGCATTGATCCGGGCGATTTAGTCTCTCCAACAGGGGCTGCTGTTTCATCGTTTATTTCTTTTGCTATAGGTGCTTTTTTGCCCTTGTTGCCTTTTATTTTTAGCCAATCAAAATGGAATGTTTTTATTATGATTGCGGTGACTGCAATTGCATTATTTGTTGTCGGTGCACTCATGAGCTTATTCACGCAAAAAAATGCTTGGTGGAGCGGGCTTAGAATGATGTTAATTGGTGGTGGCGCTGGGATTTTTACTTATTTAATTGGTGGGTTATTGGGTGTTGATTAAGGCATCTTTAGCGAGAGCATAGAAAAAATTTAGCAAACAAGGTATCTTATGAGTATTATTAGTATTAAATTTAATTAAAAATGATGGTAGGTGAATGGGAAAAAAAAATATTGAAGATCGCTTTGCAGACCGTGAAGCGCAAAATTATGAAAATCCTATCGCCAGTCGAGAGTTTATACTCGACTTGTTAAAAGCGCGTGAACGTCCTATTACTCAACGTCAATTAAATCAAGAACTTAAACTTGATACCACAGAACAACAAGAAGCTTTGCGCAGACGTTTAAAAGCGATGGTTCGAGACGGCCAATTGTTATTAAATCGTCGGGGCGCCTATGGTTTAGTTGAAAAAATGGAATTAATCAAGGGTCGGGTGGTGGGGCATAAAGATGGATTTGGTTTTTTAATTCCTGAGGATGGTGGTGAAGATTTATTCTTAAATGCTCGACAAATGCGCAGCGTCTTCCCAGATGATGAAGTGTTAGCGCGTGTTTCAGGCATTGATCATCGAGGACGTAAAGAAGGCACGGTGGTTGATATTCTACAACGTCATACTCATGAACTCGTTGGACGTTTTTTTAAAGAATCAGGGGTTGCGTTCGTGACCCCGGCTAATCAGCGGATTACTCAAGAGATTGCTATTGATTTAGATAACAGTGAGAAGGCCTTGCCTGGTCAAATTGTCATAGTTTCAATCACTGAACATCCGACTAGTCGATCACGTGCGATTGGTAAAATTATTGGCGTACTAGGTGATCATATGGCGCCTGGTATGGAAATTGATGTTGCTATTCGTAATCATGAATTACCTCACGAGTGGCCAGAAAATGTATTAAAAGAAGCTGACAAAATTTCTTTAATTATTGATGAGAAGCTTTTAGCGAATCGATTAGATTTACGTAAGCTTGCTTTTGTGACGATTGATGGAGAAGATGCTAAAGATTTTGATGATGCGGTTTATTGTGAAAAACGGGGGACTGGCTGGATATTATATGTTGCCATTGCAGATGTCAGTCACTATGTATTATCGCAGACAGCCCTTGACACAGAAGCATTAAATCGCGGTAATTCGGTTTATTTTCCTGCTCGTGTGATTCCGATGTTACCTGAGGTTTTATCCAATGAATTATGTTCTTTAAAACCTAAAGTCGATCGTTTAAGCATGATTTGTGAAATGCATATCAGTGCCACCGGTAAAATTACGCGTTATCAATTTCATGAAGGCGTTATTCGCTCTAAAGCACGTTTGACGTATAATCAAGTATATGAAATGATGCAGCAAAAAGAGTCAGGTGACAGTGAATATGCAGAGGTTTTACCTTATCTTAAAGAACTTTTTGCTTTATATACTATTTTACATAGTGCCCGAAAAAAACGTGGGGCAATTGATTTTGATTTACCCGAGCCTAAAATTGTTTTCGGTACGGGTCGCAAAATCGAACGAATTATTGTCTCCCCTCGCAATGATGCGCATCGTTTAATTGAAGAGTGTATGTTATGTGCGAATATTTGCGCGGCTAAGTTTTTAACGAAACAAGTTTTATCAGGATTATTTCGTATTCATGAAGGACCTGCCGAACAAAAATTAAAAGATTTACATAAATTTTTAGCGGAGTTAGGTTTGAAATTACCGGGGGGTACAACCCCCACGCCGAAAGATTACGCGACACTTTTAAGTAAAGTGGGTATACGAGAAGATGCACATTTAATTCAAACAGTTTTATTACGTTCTTTAAGCCAAGCGATTTACAGCCCTGACAATAAAGGACATTTTGGTTTAGCTTATGAGACTTATACTCATTTTACTTCTCCCATTCGTCGTTATCCTGATTTAGTGGTGCATCGGTTAATTCGTGATACGTTACGGGGGATAAAAATACGTGATGAAATAGACGCCTATCTTGCCAAAATAGGCGATCATTGTTCGATGACGGAACGTCGCGCCGATGATGCTACTCGAGAAGCGATTGATTGGTTGAAGTGTGAATACATGGTTGAAAAAGTGGGTGAAGAATTCAAAGGCGTTATTACTGCGGTGACTAATTTTGGTTTATTTATTGAATTATCAGAAGTCTATGTAGAGGGTCTTGTGCATATTAGTATGCTAAAAAATGATTATTACCAATTTGATCCGATCAAACATATGTTATTGGGTGAAAGAACCGGTAAACGTTATCGTTTAGGGGATGTGCAACAAGTGAAAGTCGTTCGAGTGGACTTAGATCAGCGCGAAATTGATTTAATGCTGATTGATGACAGCATGAATGAAAAACGTCCTAAAAAAATTCTTAAAAAGAAAAATAAACATGAGAAAAGAAAAAAATAATATCTTTGGCATTCATGCTGTTTCTGCATTATTAGAGCAAAATCCCCAACGTATTCATCGTTTGTTGATTTTAAAAGACCGGCACGATCAAAAAATACAAATATTGCTTGAGGTTGCTAAAAAGCATTCGATTAAAATTGAATTTTTATCCCGATTGGCGTTAGATGCTTTAACGCACAATCAAAATCATCAAGGGGTTGTGGCGATTGCTACAGAAAATAAAAAATATACTGAAAGTGATTTAGAGATATTTTTAGATAAGCTAGATGCGCTTGCTAATCCTCCTTTTTTATTAATATTAGATGGGGTGCAAGACCCGCATAATTTAGGGGCTATATTGCGAACGGCAGATGCAGCAGGCGTCCATATGGTGATTGCGCCTAAAGATAATTCTGTGGGGTTAGTGCCAACTGTTTGTAAAGTTGCAAGTGGTGCAGCTGAAACGGTGCCTTTTATTCAGGTGACTAATTTAGCGCGCACCTTGGATTATTTAAAAAAAAGAAATATTTGGATCATGGGAGCCGCAGGAGATGCGGATAAGACGCTGTATCAAGGTAATTTAAAAGGCGCTATTGCAATTGTTTTAGGGGCTGAAGGTAAAGGTCTAAGACGTTTAACATGCGAGCATTGTGATCAACTTTTTAAAATTCCCATGCAAGGGACGGTCACTAGTTTGAATGTTTCAGTTGCGGCAGGAATT
>Ga0207010_1010_pt1 | contig 70301 bp, 57 predicted proteins | sample Alteio_BWMinCont_82_FD_153465 | JGI IMG/M metagenome (GOLD analysis project Ga0207010, IMG submission 153465) | Enriched cells from forest soil in Barre Woods Harvard Forest LTER site, Petersham, Massachusetts, United States -... | ecosystem: Environmental > Terrestrial > Soil > Temperate forest >...
CTAACAGCATGATTTTTTTTAGGTGATTATGAAAATATTGGTAACAGGCAGCACAGGGCTGATCGGATCAGCACTCGTTTCTTTTCTAAAGGAAGGACCTCATCAAGTCTTTAAACTGGTACGGACGAGGGCAGATCTCAAGCCCAATGAAATAGCCTGGGATCCGGGGCAGGGGATCATCAATAAAGAATTATTAGAGGGGATGGATGTGGTCGTTCACCTAGCTGGTGAAAACATTGCAGGTCGCTGGACTAAAAACAAAAAAAAACGGATCCTCAGCAGCAGGGTCCATGGGACGATGCTTTTGTCTAAAGCATTGAGCCAATTGAAAAATCCACCTAAAGTTTTTGTCTGCGCCTCTGCTATAGGTTATTACGGAAGTCAGGGGAATACTATTTTAAATGAAACGAGTCCGCCGGGATCAGGGTTTTTGGCCGACACTTGCCAGGAATGGGAAGAAGCCTCAAGCTACGCAGCTGAAGTTGGAATCAGGACGGTCAATTTACGTATCGGAATGGTCCTTGATGCCCATGGTGGCGGACTTCAAAAGATGATCATCACTTTTAAACTTTGTTTAGGAGGTGTGATGGGAACAGGGGAGCAATACATTAGCTGGATCACATTAAAAGACTTGATAGCAACGATCTATTACGTGATCAAGCAAGATGACATTGAAGGTCCTGTTAATGCAGTTAGTCCACATCCGGTCACTAACAGGGAATTTACCAAAACGTTAGGCAAGGTATTGCACCGGCCGACAGTTTTTTCTATGCCTGCTATGGTTGTGAAAGTGGTTTTTGGAGAAATGGGGGAAGAAGTGCTTCTAAGCAGCCAGCGGGTAAAACCTGCCGTGTTGCTGGATAAGGGCTTCCGCTACGGTACTCCAGAATTACAGGGCGCTTTAGAAAGTGTTATACTGCGGGGCGTTGAAATTTTGCGTTTTCCGTAGCGTCAAACCCCGAGAGCTTTCACGAGGCGTAAAACGCAAAATTTCAACGCCCCGCAGTATACCTAGAACCTCACATCTACTTCAGCGCCTGCGTATCCTGCACCTTTAAAATCATAGGTTCTAGGATGGTTGTTGCTGGGGTTGGCGATCCGATATTTGCCTCCTAAAGTATAACCGCCGTGGATGTTATAATTGATACTACCACGTTGGTACATGAGGGCTAATTCGGCACCGGTATTCTCATAACGGATCACATCACGCGAGCCTGCTTCGTCCCGTTTAATACGGTGGCGGGTGTTAAAAAAGCGGATGTCGGCTCCGACAGACCAATATTTCCAGAAGGAGTAGTTAATACCAATATTGACCGGATAGACAGCATTGAGCTTCCAATGTTCATTAATCTGCCAGTCAAATCCGAAAATGGGCCAAGCCTTGTCCATGCGCATGCCTGTTTCGGCAATGAATCCGAAGTGCAGTCCAATATGCTTGCAATAGTCATAGCGGCCCCAAAGGATTCCGTCGTAGTTGATATATTCACCTGTGAAATTTTTTCCGGGTGTGTCGCAGTTAGCAGCGATTTGTATTTTCCACAACCAGCGGTCTACCCTCTTCGTGAAGAATCCGAAGCTGAGGGAGACAGTATGGAAGAGATCTTGGTTGGTAAAGAGGTTCTGTTCCCACTCAATACGTGTGACAGCATAGGTGACGGCAACATTGGCCCCTTCTGAAAAGCATTCATTATAATAGAAAACCATACCTGCTTCGACTTGCGCCTCGGCAAACTTGATTTCATCATCTTTGAAAAACCCCTTTTTAATTTTTGACTTTCCTATGAAATCTGCATTACAGCTGAGGCTAAAGGGAGTTGGTTTATCAGCTATAGCTTGCGGTTTTGGATTGGGGGTAATCTGTTCAACAGCTAATGTTTCTTCATCAAAGTCCCCAGCTGACCATACTACTGCAGGTAAACAAAAGATAAAAAAGATGGGTAATGATTTAAATAATTTCATGTTGAACCATTGAGTTAAAGTTTTGTCTTGAAATCTATAAATGATCTGAGCTTATTTAGTCAACACGAAAAAAAGATGAGCTGAGATTCGGAGTAGGAACGAGATGTCAGAGATACCGTTTGGGTATAGGAAAGTGATTCTAGTAAGGGTTGGCTAGAAAGTTGTATAGAAGATTTTACCGCGGAGCCGCAGAGATCGCTGAGCAAGCGCAGAGAGATTTTGATCGTAGAAAAAACTCTCTGCATTTGCTCAGCGATCTCTGCGGCTCCGCGGTTATAATGACGATAAGTACCTACTCCGAATCTCAGAAAGATGAGGGATGAAAGATGAATCCTTTATCCTTTGCTCCCGGCCATTCGTTCGAGTTCTTTCTGGCGGTAAGAGGGGGATAGTTCGGCGACTTCGGTGATGGTTCGTCCTTGCTTCTCTCGTTTGGATATTTGGAGGTGGTGGGTCGCTTGGCAGGCAACTTGAGGGAAGTGGGTGATGCAGATGACCTGGTGCCGTTTTCCAATGGCTTTGAGCTTTTCGCCGACTATGGTGGCGGTCTCGCCGCCGATGTTGGCATCTACTTCGTCGAAGATGAGTGTCGGAATATTTTCTTTTCCGGCCAGGATCGTTTGCAGGGAGAGGAGGACGCGGGAGATTTCACCGCCGCTGGCGCCATCTTTTAAAGCGATTTGGTGTTCACCGACATTAGGTATCAGGAAGAATTCGATTTTGTCGTTGCCGTCACTGGTTCTTTTTTGGGGAGATACCTGGACGATGAAGTCGGCTTTCTTCATATTTAATGAATGAAGCTGGCCTGTCATCTCTTTGGCTAAGCTTTTAGCCGTTTGAGTTCTTTTAGCGGTTAACTCAGCAGCAAGTTGATTCGTTTCGGACTCGCATTGCTTGAGCTGCTTTTGCTTTTCGTCGATTTCGACGTCGGCATTCAATAAGTGTTTTAGTTTTTGCTTTGTCGATTCTTTGTATTCCAATACTTCGGTCAGGGTCGCGCCATATTTTCTTTTCAGCTTGCTCAGCAAAGTCAGTCTGTCATTGATTTTTTGCAACTTATCAGGATCGTGATGGATCCGGTTTTGATAGTGGCGCATGGTATGGGAGATTTCTTGCAGTTCAAGATAAGCATTCTGCAGCGCTGCGGCCGTTTCTTTTAGTGACGGATCGAGTGCAGCCAGCGAGTCCATCGCTTGCTTCTGCTGATTCAATAGCACCAGAAGAGGTTTCTTGTCGCCTATGAAGGTCTGATTGATCTCACGCGCTTTGGTCTGTACCTCTCCTGAATTAGCCATCAGTGTATACTCGGCAAAGAGAACATCATCTTCACCATTCTTGATATTAGCTTCTTCGAGTTCATCCAGTTCGCTTTGGCAGATGTCGATATCGCGCAGCCTAGCAGATTCTTGCTGGATCAGTGTTTCCAATTCCTGTCTCAAACAGTTGCCCCTGCCATAGCTATGTTTGTACGTACTGATAAGCTGAGCGAGGTCGCCAAAGAGGTCAAGAACATTGCGATGGTAGTCGGTGCAGAGGAGCCTTTGGTTGGCGTGCTGCCCGACAATCTGGACCAGTTGCTGTCCCAGCTGCCGCAGGAACGACTGCTGAGCTTGCTGATGGTTGATAAAAAGGCGACTTTTACCGGTGGCTGAAATTTCTCGCTTGATGATTAAATCTTGTCCGGGTTGATGCTCGATGCCCCCTTCGGCCAGATAGTTGGCGATCTGGTCCATTCCATCAATATCGAAGATAGCTTCGACGGTCCCTCTTTCGCAATCTTTACGGATCATTGATGTATCGGTACGATCGCCAATGGCAAGCGCCAGGCCATGCATGATGGCTGACTTTCCCGATCCGGTTTCGCCTGTAAGGATATTAAATCCTTGCGAGAATAGCATGTCAGCCTGCTCGACAAGGATGATATTCTGGATGGATAGATTTTTCAGCATCAGTGATCGTAACTATTGGTGATGGTTTGTTGCAGCAGCCCTGCGCTTGTGTCCATGAGGTACCCTTCCTTATTCCACTCCGGCTGTTTGAAAATCAGGTTACTGTCAATATAAGTGACAGGAGTGACTGAGATGTCCGGTTTATTATTGAACTGGTAGATGACGATCTTATCGAAGTCGGGCTTCTGCTTAGTACCTTCTGTGGGAATGTCAGAGATTTTGACAGAACGGTTCAGCTTATCGATGAGGTCAACTTGCTGCTGAAAGTTGAGGGTATAATTCTTGTTGTCGTGGACAACTGCGACACCGCGTACTTCGTTGGGATTGAGATAGTTTTGCGTGGCGGGAGTTCCTTGCAAAATTTGAGTCAGATTTAAACCAAGGAGAACGGCCATGGCAATTAAGACCAATGCAGTCAAAAGATATAATGTACGGTTATCCATAAAAACCTCTTTTATAATGAAACCTCATTCTCTAATTTTACCTAGTATTGCGTCAAGAGTTTTAAAATGTTGTTTGCAGATACTCAGTAATGTTGCTATGCCGAATTTCTTGAGCACTTCTTTGCCTATTTGCAAAGTAAGGGATCCGCTACCCTTAGGCAAGACGATGCCAAGGTCATGGCCTAGCTTTTCTAACCCTTCCACAAAGGCCTGGCGGGCCAAAATGGATGCTGCGGCGACAGGGAGCTCTTCTTCGCCGCGATGCCTTTGCGTCAGCTCGATATTCATTTTCTTCCGTTTTAAGGCTGTTTCCACCACCCGTTCATTGGCAAATTGGTCGATGATGACATTCGTACAGCCTGTTCTTTCCACCAGATTCTCGATGGTAGTGGCATGTCCCCATGCCAGCAGAGTGTTCAGATTTTTGAAATCGGCGTAGATCTGGTTGTATTTAGGTGGATTAATCTTCACAATGTGGTGCTGGCATTTCGATTTGATCTGGTTGGCAATTTTGATGATCGATTTGTCGGTTAGAGCTTTTGAGTCTTTGACTCCCATCTCATGCAGTTCAGCAAATTGCTCAGGCTTGACGAAGACCCCTGCAATGCACAAAGGACCAAAAAAGTCTCCTTTGCCTGATTCGTCAATACCAATCCTCGCTTTGGTGTCTAAGTTGACAAGTGGATTGGTGAAATTAAATGTGCCGAGGATTTCAGGCTCCAGATAGAATTCAATAAATTCTTTCATCTCTTTTCCCTGCACTACCAGCTTTCCCGATTGGTACAGCGTACAGACAACACCCTTTTTTTTGGCGGAAAAGATGGTGTGATCGGGTTTGCTAATCTCAAAGTCTTGATTCCTAAGACCTTGCAGCAATTTATCGGCTAGCCTCAGATCGATTGTCGTTGTGAATGGCCCCATCTTCTCCTCATTGATATTCCATTCTAAATTAGCAGTGCTTATTAATCAAGGGAGGGAGATAGGAACTGAGATTCGGAGTAGGTACTTATCGTCATTATAACCGCGGAGCCGCAGAGATCGCTGAGCAAACGCAGAGAATTTTTTCTACGATCAAAATCTCTCTGCGCTTGCTCTGCGATCTCTGCGGCTCCGCGGTAAAATCTTCTATACAACTTTCTAGCCAACCCTTACTAGAGCCACTTTCCTATACCCAAACGGTATCTCTGACATCTCGTTCCTACTCCGAATCTCAGGATAGGAATGATAATGCTCATTTTTTTCTCCTTACTCCCGTCTCCTATTCGTTTGACACGGCATCTCATTTTCGTGTATAAGATTGGGCTTGTTACAAAGGAGTCAAGAGTGAAGGTTAACGAAATTGTGAAAGAAGAAGTCAAACTAATGGGTGATGGGCTCAAACAAAAACGGAAAGAGTTGAACCTGTCGCTCAAAGAAGCGGAGAATGCTACATCAATTCGTATGACCTACCTACAAGCTTTAGAAGATGGCGAAATGAACAAATTGATCTCTCCAGTCTACGCACAAGGCTTTTACAAACAGTATGCTTCCTTCCTTGGAATCGACGGCGAAAAGTTTGTTCGTGACAATCCGAATTTGTTCCACCGACCTGAAGCACAAGAGTTTTCTTATGGCATCGGTACTCTGGAAGTGAGGGGGAACCCCGGAGCTGGTGTGAAATGGTTTCCTAATGCCCTCTGGATCCTTACTTTCATTTTGATTCTCTTACTTGCTTGGTACATGGCGAGTTATTTCGGAGTCCTCTAGTGTCTTCCAGGTTTAAAGGTGTGTCTCTTTTCCTCTGCGGTGTCTGCATGGGAGCAGCTGATCTTGTGCCCGGCATTTCGGGTGGGACGGTGGCATTCATCATGGGTTTTTATCAGGACCTCCTGGACTCTTTGAAGTCTTTTAAATGGTCATCGATTAAATTACTTTTTACTATGCAATGGAGAGCTTTTTCGCAACAAGTTGAATGGCGTTTTCTGCTGACGCTGGTCGGCGGCATCACTTTTTCTTTTCTGATCCTCGCCGGCTTTTTGAATTCGATCCTGCAGCATGAGCTTTATAGGATATATCTTTATTCATGTTTTCTAGGTCTGATATTAGCTTCCTTTGTTTTATGTGTGCGCGAGCTGAAACGGTGGACGCTGATGGTTGCAGCTGGACTGGTCTTAGGGGCCGTTGCAGCCTATTCTTTAACGGGTACGAACATTGAAATGGAAGAGCATGGATCCTATGCCATTAGGATGGAACAGCCTTCAGACTATTCTGCTATAACAAATTATGATGTCAACCATGGACTGCTCATGGATTTGTCGGCTAGCACCCTTAGCGCCATGCAAGCCAAGGGAGAAATTCAGGCTGATACTAACATTTATAGTTTGGAAGGTGAGATAGCAGGTATAGCTAGTGATTTTACTTTTCCATTCAAATCCTCCTACATTAACGTCTGGTTGATTTTCTGCGGTGCCATCGCTATCTGCGCCCTGCTTCTGCCAGGCATCTCAGGCAGCTACCTTCTAACCTTCCTGGGTGTCTATCCGCAGGCCATAGGAGCCTTGGCTGATTTAACTGAAAATCTAAAGCATGGGATCATCGACTGGGAATCAGCCATCATATTATTTAATTTGCTCATAGGAATTGTTGTAGGGGCTTTGTGTTTTTCCCATTTTGTCAGCTGGTTACTGAAGAAATTCCCTGACATCACCCTGGCAATTCTATCGGGATTCGTGATCGGCGCACTGAAATCAGTGTGGCCCTTCTGGTCCTATAGCTATACCCTCGTCCCTCTAAAACTAAGCAAAGGACCCCAGCTCGTTCCCATGGAGCCGATCTTCCCTTCATTGGATTCCTGGACTGTGCCCATAGCCATTGTCGCTGCCTTATCCGGTTTCGCTCTCGTCCTCTTCATCGAACACTCCGCCAAACGAAAGGTTATAGTAGACCTTTAGAAAAACACCTCTTTAAGAAAAAGTCCATGGGCCGGTGCAGTCATTCCGATCTGCGTCCGGTCTTCCGATTGGATGAGCGAGGGGAGGGCATTTAATTCGATTTTGCCTCTTCCTATATAGACTAGCGTCCCAACAATATTGCGGACCATCTTATAGAGAAAATGATTTCCTTGCACAGTGATGCACAGCCTTTTTCCTTCTAATTCATCAATTTGGAGCAGGTTGACGATCCTTTCATAATCTGAGTAACTGGCATTTTTTTTGACATTACAGAAAGAGCTGAAGTCATGTTTACCAGTGAGCAGCTGCGTGGCCAACTTCATTTTTTCGATATCCAAAGGACCTGGAGTGTGCCATGAGTAGTAGCGATGTTCAGGCAGCTGGACCGTATCATAGCATAAGAAATAGCAGTACTCCTTCCCGGTGCAATCAATAGTCGGATGAAAAGAGGGCTCAGCCATCTCTGCGCTAATGACGACGATCTCGCGAGGCAAAAACTGATTCACACTGATCTTTAATTTGCTTAAGTCTAAAGGGTGTTTGGTTGTGAGGAAATTGACAACTTGCCCTCTGGCATGGACTCCGCGGTCGGTGCGGCTGGCAGCTTGCAGGTCAATGGGGTGCCGGAGGATTTTTTCTAGCTGCGACTGGAGCTCAGCTTCGATGCTGGCTCCTGTCACTGTCTTTTGCCATCCCATGTAATTGCGTCCATCATAGGCGATGACAAGTTTGACATTTTGCATTAGGTTGGGTGCGGATGGGTGTTCCAGAACATCATGAGTCCTTCCATTACTCTTTGGATGGAGATCAGGATCAACACCATGCCAACCAGACGCTCTGCAGCCATCAATCCATTAGTGCCCAAGAAGTTTTTGATGGGGTTTGCAAAGTATAGAATTGCAGCTGATACTACCCAAGCCATGAGGATCGCTAAAATCATGATGGACTGATAAGGTTCCATATGTGCATAGAGCATGATGGTCGCCATGAGTCCAGGGCCGCAAATGAGAGGGATTGCAATCGGAAAAATAAACGGTTCGCCTTTGGGAAGATTAGCTCTTGGACTATCCGGTGAAGTGAAGAGGATCTTGATGGCAATCAAAAATAGGACAAGTCCGGATGAAATCCTGACAGTCGTTTCGTTGAGTTCCAAGATGTAAAAGATAAATTCTCCTAAGTAATTAAATGCGACCATGAAGGTCAATGCTATCAGCATTTCACGCAAAATGATGCGACGCTGTGTTTTAGAGTCGTAATCTTTTGTGAGGGAAAGAATAGATGAAATATTTCCAAAAGGGTCCATGATCAAAAATAATACGACCGCAATACTAAGTAAAGACATTGTATACTCCAAAGTTTAAGATATACCAAGAGCAATTAAAAATAATGATGCGCCTTTGACCATCATACCGACGGCCATCATGGCGAGGAAGAGCCCCATGAGCTGCTCCAGTGCTGCCAATCCTCTTTTGCCTAAGATGACTTGTAAATAAGGAGCTGTGACCATGACTGCGGTGACGCCTATCCAGGCAATCAGTATGGCAAAGAAAACTTTCCAGTCATTTTGTTCTTGCTTCGAATAAAGCATAATCATAGTAAGGAGGCCGGCACCGGAAAGGAGGGGAGTGGCGATAGGGACAATATAGGGGTCTTGCTTTGGCCTTTCGATGGTGTCATCCGACCGTATTGAAAAAATCATTTTGAGGGAGATAAGGAATACTAAAACACCTCCACTCATAGACAAAGCGTAATTTTGGATTTGCAACCCTGAGAGGAATGTTTCGCCCAAAACCAGGAAGAAGATGGCGAGGATCAATGCAAAAATGGATTCACGTAAAAGAATTCTTTGCTGATCTTTAATTCCATGATCTTTGATCAATGCGATAACAGCAGGGCAGTTACCGATGGGGTTCGTGATAATAAAGATTATAAAGGCAAGTTGAAAGACACTCACATCATTCTCTCGTTACAGGTTAATAGAAGTAGAAATATAGACTGCTCCCTGAATTATTTGCAAATCAATTTCAACGCCCCGCATTGTAATACTATGCACCTGATCCTAAAAGCGCTGCACGTTCTAAATCACTCAATCCTAAACGAAGATCCCAGTTCGCGATTTCCAGGTGTAGTCATACCTGCGATTGGAAGAATTGCAATCTGACCTTCTTTAGAATGAATCACTTCAGCTTTCACCTTAATCGGAGAATTGGCCATCATTTGAGGAGCAAAAAAACCAGCAAAATATTCGCCATCCTCAGTGTCATTAATGATAATGGATATGGCATCATGTTTATCATCGAACTCGCCATTGGTGAAAATCTGCCCTTCAGGCGTTCTTACAAATGGTGTCACTCCCATCATTGATGAAGTGAAGTTGATAGTTACCGAGGGCTTCTCCCATTTTTTTCTTGTGCCGCAGGTGGAGCATGAATCGCTTACCGTTTCTGACGGATCGTAGTAAGATGGGGAGTTCAGGGATGAACTGCGACTTGAATGATGTTTCTGGTCTTTAAATAATACTGAAAAGACGGCTGCGCTGACCCCACCTCCAACTACTGCTGCAGTAACCACTGTCGTAAATGTGGAGGCTGGTTTTGAAGAAACAGCTGCTTGTTTTTCATCTGGAGTCGCATTGGATATGTCATAATAATAAGCTTTAGCGTTAACTGTTGACTGATTTTCTTCTGGCTTTGTTACTTGCTCAAGCGTGGCCACTTGCTGATTTATCTCTTGAGAAGGACTTGCTTTGGATATGTCACGATAAAACTGTTCACTGACCTTAGATTCCAGAACGGGCTGTTTAATTTCTTTAAGGGCTGCAGAAGAGTTTTTAATTCCTGGATAGTATGATTCTACATTGTCTTTTGGGGCTTCTTCTTCGATGTTTTCTTCAGCGAGGCGCTGCTGTTCTTCCTGGAAAGCTTTTTCTTCAGCAACATAGTTTTCTATTTCAATCTTGAGATCTTTTTCTTGTTTATCTTTTTCTTCGTGAACTTCTTCGCCAACACTTGGAAGATTTATTTGATCTGTGAAGTGGGGAATTTGCTCAATTTCTTTTTTAATTTGAATTTCGTAATTATGGTTAGCTTCACCATTATCGTCCTTAATGCTTATTATTTCGTCAGGGATGTAATATCCGTTGAAGTCTAGATCTGGATCGCTGATAAGTATTGCGAAATCGTCTTCTTCATTTGTTTTTTTCTGATCGATTTCTGTGTAGATATAATATCCATCAGGATCCTTAAAAGGATCTTCACGAAGGTGTCCGATGAAGTATCCTTCACGATCTTGTTTGGGGACTTCATAGGTTTCGTAATTGATATAATAGCCGTCATCATCGGTGTGTTGAGCATGGCCAGGAGTTGAAAATCCAAGATGAGCTATTAGTAAAAAACTTAAATCCCTTTTAAAGTACATTCAGAAAAAATCCATTAAGATGTAAAGAAAGTTATTTATAGCTGTATTTAACAGACTTTGCAAGGAGTTTTGTAAGAAACTGTGATTCGGTGATTCGGAGTAGGAGTAATGTGCTTGACGAAGCCTGCAGCTCAGTCCCGATAGGGACGACATGTTTATAGCCCACAGTGTAGGCCCGTAGGGTCAAACTGTGGGTATAGTGAGCCACTATAATGTGAGTCCCGATAGGGACGGCATATGTCTGTGACGCTTAGACATATGCCGCCCCTAACGGGACTCCGATTCGTTGCTAATATCTACCCATAGTTTGCCCTTCCAGGGCTACACTATGGGCTATAAACATGTCGTCCCTATCGGGACTGAGCGCAAGATCCTAAGCTTTCAGCCCTAAGCTTTTAGCTTATCTGCCGAGAAGCAAGAAAATACCGGCGACGAGAGCCAGGATTCCCATTACAATTGCTGGAATAGCCACTCCTGCAAGTACAGTAATTCCCACTAAGATTAAATAAATGGCTAATAATAAAAAGCCAATATTAAATGCGCGACCGAACATACACATCTCCTTGTTTGAGGTTAAAAATCAGTGTATAATCGGATCGGCAACTTATTGCAACAACTTTTTTTACTTCATCCTTCATCCTTCATCTTTAATTTTCCAAGCCTATGAACTGCTTCAAGAATATTTTCCCTGTGGCCAAAGGCACTAAGCCGGATAAATCCTTCGCCGGCGGGGCCGAATCCACTGCCAGGGGTACAGACAAGGTGGGCATTTTGCATTAGATGATCAAAAGCATCCCAGGAACTCATACCGGGAAATTTCACCCAGATATAAGGTGTATCCATTCCTCCATATACCTTAAACCCTTTTTTTTCGAACGTCTCTTTCAAGAGGCGGGTATTCTCCATATAGAAAGCAACGAGTTTTTGCATTTCCACCAATCCCTCTGGCGCCAGGCTAGCGAGTCCGCCTGTCTGGGCGATGTTGGAGGCACCATTAAAGAAGGTTGAATTGATGCGAGACCAGTCAGCATGGACTGGATGACCATCATCAAATTTGACCGTTTTAGGGACGATGGACCAAGCTAGTCGGACTCCTGTGAAGCCAACCATTTTAGAGAATGAGCCTAATTCGATAGCCACTTCGTCAGCCCCATCGATCTCATAGATAGACTTAGGCACTTTTTGATTTTGGATAAAGCAGGCATAAGCGGCATCAAAGATCAGGACCGAGCGATTTTTTTTGGCAAAGGCAACCAACGATTTTAGCTGTTCATGCGTGGCTGTAGCACCCGTAGGATTGTTAGGCGAGCAAAAATAGATGAGATCGGTCCTGGGCAGCTTTGCCAGGTCCGGGAAGAAGTGGTTTTCTGGATTACAAGTCATGTAGACAATCCCATCATAATGAGATTTTTCCTGATTATAATTTTGTGTTTGGCCGACGATGACGCTGGTATCGACATAGATCGGGTAGGAAGGGTCCTGGATGGCAATCGATGCTTTAGCTCCAAACATGATTTGCAAGCGTCCAATGTCGCATTTGGATCCATCCGAAATGAAAATATCATCGGGATCGATCTTAGTGTTATATAGTTGATTGGAAATAGCCTGACGAAGCTCAATGGACCCTTGTTCGGGGCCATAGCCAGAATATCCCATCTTCGTTGCCAGAGCTTCCGCCTTTTTTTGCATGCCTGCAGAGATAGGTATGGGGATCGGCTCTGTTGTGTCGCCAATGCCCAGGCTGATCAAATTGACGTGGGGATTCTTTTCCAAAAAGACTTTTTTTAGCTGGTTGATGACAGGAAACAGATAGCCGGCATGGAGTTTTGCCAGGTTTGGATTACGACTTGCCATACCACTCTTTAGGCATTGCCTGAATAACTTGCTGCAGCATTTTCTTGTTTTCAGGGGTCATTTCACACAATGGCATACGGGTATGTCCTGCGGCCATACCACACATCTCCATCGCTGCTTTGATTGGAATCGGGTTTGTTTCAATGAATGCCGCCTTGTAGAAAGGCATGAGCAGATAATGCCATTTTCTGGCTTCTTCATAATCACCTGTTAGAGCTGCATGGGCAAGATTTCTGACGGCAGCCGGAGCGAGATTGCTGACAACGGAGATGACACCATGGCATCCAAGCGACATTGCCGGCAGTGTCATTGGGTCATCACCTGTCAAAATGGAAAATTGAGGATGCCTGGATCCGATCAATTCGACGATTTCATTGATCTGGAAAATATTATAAGATGAGTCCTTAACACCTATGATCTTTGGATTGTCGACTAGCCTCATCAATGTATCGGTCAGCATGTTCAATCCTGTACGTCCTTGAGCATTGTATACTATGATCGGAAGCGATGTTACCTGACTGAGGGCAGTATAGTGTTGAAATAATCCTTCCTGTGTTGGCTTGTTGTAATAAGGGGTGATAACAAGGGCAGCGTCAGCTCCAAGTTCTTGAGCTTGTAAGGTATTGGCTATAGTTTGCTTGGTGGAGTTGCTCCCTGTGCCTACTAGCAGTCGAGCTTTCCCTTTTAACTCTTGAACAGCTGTTTCGATGATTTTTTTTCTTTCTTCAGTATCGATGGTAGGGGATTCTCCAGTTGTTCCCAAAACAACAATACCGTCGATTCCATTTTTGATCTGGAAGCGCAGGTTTTGACGGAATCCCTCTTCATTAAATTGATCGTTCTTGTCAAACGGCGTGACTACCGCAGTGAAAGCTCCTTTTAACATGAGTTAATCTCCCTTATAAAATCATCTATTATGTAGAACCCTTTTTTATTTTGAATCCATTCGGCAGCGCGCAGCGCCCCATGGGCAAATCCCATCCTGTTTCGCGCCTCATGGGTCATAGTAATACTATCGACCTCTCCATCGAAAATAATGGTATGGGTGCCGGGAATATGTCCGCAGCGGATGCTGGAGAAATTTAAGTCGACATTGGGATGTGAGCTATTGATCATGTTAGAGAGGGCTTTAGCTGTCCCTGAAGGGGCATCTGCCTTCTGTTTATGATGATATTCAATCCCTGAAATGTCGTAGTCTTTAAGTAAGATGTTGGCTGCATGGGCGACGATTTGCTTGAAAAGGGCTACCCCAATTGAAAAATTAGGGGAGTAGATGCACCCAATTCCGGACTGCAGGACTTTTTTCTTGATGGGCTCCAGATGGGCATCCCAGCCGGTAGTGCCGATCACCAGATTTTTCTTGTGCTGGATGCAGAGGTCTACGAAATGGGGTACAGCCTCTGAGGAACTGAAATCAATTGCTAGATCAGCAGTTTGAAGATATTTTTGTGTATCTTCTCGAGGAGTTTTTCGATTGATTGGCAAAATCTCATGACCGGCCTGTTGTGCTATTTGGTCAACCAATTTTCCAATTTTTCCATAGCCATGCAAAGCAATTTTCATCTATTATCTCTTTTGCTGTTCGTGAACATGCTGTGCCCGAATAATAGCGTCACATGGCATAATAAGCAACTGATTTAGCTCATGAGTTTGTGGTGGAATTGTGTCGCTAAAATTTCAACGCAAAGGCGCAAAGATCATAGAGAATTGGAATAGGAGAAGGGAGAAGGGAGCAGAGGGGCTGTGAAAAAATAGGGAGGCGCAGCCGCTTTTGGAGTGCGTCGGCTCTGCCGGCGCTTTGTTATTACACACACTCATGAAACGCAAAACGTATCGTAGGATATGCTATAATGGCCTTCAGCAACGATTGTCTGCTCATCAATGTTGCTAATGTTCGTTCAGGAATGCGGTGAATGTGATTTCAGTAAACCTCGACCCGCAAAATATCCTCCTATCAAGATCAGGGGGATGCTAAGTATCTGTCCCATCTCCAACCCGGGAATGACCCAGGTTGAAGTCATCCGGTCTTTCCAGAGCTCGAGGATAAAACGGCTGCCGAAGATGAGGACCATGAGTAAACCGACGAATGTCCCTGCGGGTAAAATATCCCCTTTCTTCTTCCAAAGAGTGAACAAAATAAAAAATGTAATTAAATAGGCGGCTGCTTCATAGAGCTGCACAGGATGTCGTGGCAGAGGAGCACTTCCATCTGCGGCATGTCCAAATACCACTGCCCAAGGTACTGTCGTTAAGGTTCCAACGATTTCTTGATTTACAAAATTACCCAACCGTATAAAACATGATGCCAAAGCCGCCGGAATGGCAACAAAGTCCAAAATTCTAAGAAAAGTTAATTTAGGTATTTGCTTTCTGATATAGAGAGAAAATAAGTAGATGCCAAAGGTGACGCCGATTACTCCGCCATGGCTCGCCAAGCCGCCTTTCCAGACTTGCAGGATCTCCCAGGGATTTTGCCTGTAAATTTCCCAGTCATAGAAGATGACCGATCCCAAACGTGCTCCTACCAATGTGCCCAAGACCACAAATCGGCATAGTTTATCGGTCACACGATAGCTGATTTCTTTAACATCGGCATAATCTCCGGGAACAGCTTTGGTTTGTATTAGAAAGCGGGTCATGATGGGATTGATGATGAAATAGCTGAGGATGAATCCTGTCACGAACAAAATGCCATACCAAGCAACTGGCCAGCTGATGAAAGGAATGGTAAAAGCAGTCCGAGGCGGATCCCAGTAAAGCCATGCTGTGAAATAAATCATAAAACACCTGAAAAACAAAAGCCCTCTCTATATAGAGAGGGCTTTGGGTTCGGAGTAGAGGGATTCGAACCCCCGACCTACTGCTCCCAAAGCAGCCGCGCTAGCCAAGCTGCGCTATACTCCGTTTTAAATCGAATGGGAAAATTAACATAGCCACTAATTTCTTGCAACATAAATTCGGAGTAGGGGGATTCGAACCCCCGACCTGCTGCTCCCGAAGCAGCCGCGCTGACCAAGCTGCGCTATACTCCGAATGGTGTATAGTCTTTCAGAGTAGCATAAGACATATTTTATGGATAGAATGGATAATATGGTAATTATTTAGATTCTCTATTCCTATAACAGTTGTCTTGATTGGTTTAACACACAAACACTCCGTGAACGGTTATCTATTCCATTCTGTAGGATATTTTACTCTTTTATTATCTAACTAATTATTAACTGATGGTTTCAACAATAGTTTTCTAGGCTCTAGTTTAAATTTGATTTGTTTAAAATATTAATATAATCTATAATAAATAATAGAAGATTTGTTTAAGTGTGATGGAGGTTTTATGAATATAAAAATTAATTTTTCAACTCCTAGCTCCGGTATTCCATCTATTCCAGAAAGTGAGAAGCCTAAAGAACTTGCAAATATAGATAGACAATTCTCTAATCTATTTAAAAAAGAACTAAAGTCAGAAGAAGGTAGTATAAGGAAACTTTTCGAAATATTGGGTAAGTGTCTTACCAACCTTCCAGTAAAAGAGCAAGTTAAGTTAATATCGAATATTGAAAAACTGAATGAGGTATTTGAAAAGCTTCACTTCAAACCCGGAAAGAGTTTATCGGAATTCAAACATCATATCCAAGATTTAAAACATTGCATTGATATTTTAGCAGAAATTGAGGATAGACACCTCATTTCGATAATGAAGGAAATATTGACTCCTAGTCTTTCGTTAGCCGGCGATAGTCTAAAAAAAGAGATTAGCGCTTTGAAATCAAAACTAAAAGATAATAGTCTTCTTTCAACTGCCTTAGATATTAATGATTCGTTCAAAAATATGGTTAAGTTTCTTAATATAGCAATGCCATTAAGCAAAATTAAAGATTCTAACATTATTAGATTTTTAATCCGTAGTCATGTCTACGAAAATATGCGTGCAATGGGCCATCAAGTGGAGCTTGATGAGAATAATGAACCCTTATTCAAATTTGAGGACCGCATTGAGCTGACATTAAAAGACCTTCTTCCCATGACCGAAAAAGTACTTGTTCAGCAGTTCAATGAAAAGCAGAAAAAAGGGGAAATGCCTTTAAGTATTTATGAAAAAGGCAGATTTAAAACAAAACTTATTAACTACAAAAACATTACCTTGGACGATTATAAGAAGCATATTAAGATTGAACAGATTAAAAAAATACATGAAATGAATAAAAATAGTGATGCTTTTTCAATGGTGAGGGTCAATGATAAGGGTGTAATAAAGTACGAAAGAGAATCATTTAAAGATGAGGATATGTTTGATGTACAAGATTTCATGAGACAATTTTTTAATTCTAAAAATGAACTCAATGAATTCCTTCCTGTTATTATTTTTCCTGAAAAAAAATTAACTCTTTCACAACTTATGCAGACAGGTGTTATTCAACCTAACAGCTCCCTAAGTGAAGGAGTGCAGTACCTCGGCTCAGGCTTTACACTTAAAAGTCCTTCGGAATGGAAGTTTCTAACTCCCTACCGCATCCTTCCAAAAGATCAATGTCCCTCTGGATATATCATGGACGTTGTAGTTTCAACTAAATCAAAAACGCTTCCTATGGTCGAAGGGCATGCTTATCTTCGTCTTATAACTCCGGGGGGCGATATCTATAGTTTTGGAATGGATACTTCTGAAGGAGGTCTTAGAGCATCGAAAGGATTTCTCATCTCACCAGATCCGAGAGAATTTACTCCTAAGCATGCATTTAATGAAGTTACTGCTAGATATGAACTGACAGAAGAGTCATTCGGCAAACTGATTAAATACATTGAAGCATTAAAATCTTTTGATGAAGAAGGCAGGAGCACATCTTCAGTTATTTATCAAAACGTCACGTCAAGCTGTGCAAATTTTGCTGCAGGCCTGCGCGATTTTGCTGTCAAAGATTTGAAAGCAAAGCGCATTCCTCATCCGGAGAAAAGTGCTATTCAGCTCACTCCTTTGCAGCTGAAGATAGAAAGTATTAAATCGATATTCTTGCGAAATCTGATCATTTGCCTGGCAATCCTTTCGCTAAAATTCGACTTCCTCAAAAAACTCAATATTAAAGGATTCAACTTGGCAGAAGTGGAAAAAGGGATTAAGGTAGGCGACTATGAAAACTACGGTTCTATCGCTGACGAAATTAAGAGGGGAACTTTCCGTCCCTACTTCTGCCGCGACCTCGCCCTGGAAATCCTCAACATGAAAAGCTAGCTCTCCTTCCAACCTGTCTGCTCTCCCATCTTGCTCATCCTGATGACTGCGTGGGCGGCGTTGTTGATGTCAGGATCATTCTCGTCGATCGCCTTCTGTATCCGTTTTATGCTGGTCATGACGGTAGAATGGTCGCGATTGAAAAGTTCGCCTATTTTAATGAAAGGGATTTTGAGTTGCTGTCTGCAAAGATACATGGCTAGCTGCCGCGGCAGGGTGCATTCTTTGGTCTGTGCTTTCCCCAAAATATCTTCTGTTCTGATGCCATACTGTTCGGCGACGCCCTGGATGATTTTTTCGGGTGTAAGGGTTGCCTTTTCTTCTTCTGTTATGAGGTCAGCCAAAAGGGTTTTGGCGGCAATGATGGAGAGGCTATTGATATGGTTTTTAGAGTCGAGATGGAGACGGAGGATGAGCGCCTTGAGGGCTTTCATTAGTGCTTTAGGAGTGCTGGTGAAGGTCTCAATCAGGAAGGCGGCTAGTTTTTCCGATAGGGGAAACTGAAACGACTCAGCTTTAGAAGCAAGCATCTGAGTTATTTGTTCTGGCCTACATAGAGTTTTGAGAGGAAGGACGATACCCCACTCGAAGCGGCTGACGAGGCGCGGTTCGATCAGCTGCAGTTCCTGGGGCGAGCAGTTAGCACTTAAGATGATCTGCTTGCCGGCTAAGTGAAGGGTATTAAACGTATGGAAAAATTCTTCTTGTGTGGCTCCTTTGCGAGCGAAGACATGGACGCCATCGACCAGCAGGACATCAATATTGCGATAAGCATGTCTAAACTGACTCATCTCTTCTGCACGGATGGCCGATACCACATGGTCGGTGAATGTTTCAGCTCTCACATATTGGCATGCGATCCCTTTTGACTGCAGAGCCTGTCCGATGCTCATTAGAAGATGGGTTTTACCTGATCCTGCATCACCGTACAGATAGATGGGGTTGAATGATCCCAGCTGTTTTTCTTTTGCTTTGACCAGTCCGGCAGCTTCCAGCAGTAGCCGATGGCAAAGGGTATTCTCTTCGCTGACAATGAATTGATCGAATGAGCAGGAGGGATCAAGTTCATCAAATTGGAGCCGAAAAGGTGCTGATGCATATTCACTTTTTTTAGCTTTCGTCTTGGACTTCTCAGGCTGATAAGAGTTGGAGATGGAAAGGTGGATTTTGATCTTTTTATTGGTGCCGGTAACGAGTTTGCCCTCGGCTTTAGCGCGGATGTGTTCTTCGAACCAGAGTACCTGGAAGGAATCTTTTGCTTCCAGGTAGAGGTTTCCCGCATCGAATTTTTGAATTTTTAGGCTCCTCAACCATTTGTTAACGGTGTCAGAGCCTAATTCTTTTTCCTGCGACTGAAGAAATGATTCCCAAACTTGCATGAATCGTTCCCCAGCTTATCTTTTCTTGCCCTTTTTATTTGGCACAGTCACAATAACAGGCTTTGGTGCAGGCATAAATTTCTGCATGTACCATTGCTGAAGCATTCCCAGGAGCATGGATGAGAGCCAGTAGATGTTCAATCCTGATGGGAAGTTATAGAACATCAGTGTAAACACAACTGTCATTATGGATGACATAGCTTTTTGCTGGCGCTGCTGATCGGTCATCAGGGATGGATCTTTTGGTGCAGTCGACATAAAGCGTTGCTGAACGAACATGACTGCTCCTAAAAAGAATGGCAGCAGGTGGAATTCGTTGCCGATGAAGAAAATCGGTTGCGACCATTTGAATAGCACGTCCGGGGCTGTTAAGTCGTTGATCCAGCCTGGTATGAACGGAGCACCGCGCAGCGCAAAGCTGGACTTCAGCAAATCGAACATGCCGATTAAGAAAGGCATCTGTATCAGTAGCGGAAGGCATCCTGAAGCCGGATTGATCCCTCGTTCACGATAGAGAGACATGATCTCTAGCTGCGCTTTTTTGGGCTCTTTCTTGTATTTTTCCTGGATGGTCGCAATATCCGGAGCAATCTGCTGCATCTTAATCATCGATTTGGTTGACCATGCATTCAAAGGATAGAGTAAGATGCGGAGGACGACCGTCAGCAGCACGATCGATAATGCCCACGATCCGCTTAAGTAATGGAAGAAATTCATGATGATGGCCAGGAACTTGGCAAACGGTTCGGAAATAAATGTGAACCATCCATGCATGGTCTGGCAGGCGATGTAATCTGGATTATATTTTATTGAGGGATCTGAATAAAGTTCATCAATTTGGTTTAGTATATTACTGTCAAAGGGGCCAGCGAAGAATCGGAATTGCATAGCACCTCCTGTCGACTTCAACGGTAATAACGTCATGTAGCCTGGCAGATCAGCGGGCTTAAACCTATCATAGTCCTCTCCTATCTCGATCAGACGCGAAGGCGCTAATAATCCACTGACATGCTGTACGCGGTATCCAGGGTCTGTCTCTTTCAATGGATCCTGGATCATACCTAAGAATCCGTTGGAATTACATATCCAGTCCGGATAGATGGAGGTTACAGTGACAGCATCAGTGGGAAAGTCGATCTTTTCCACTTCGGCTTGCTGATTACGTGTGATTCGGTATTTTAAAGCTGGAGCAGGTCCCCCAGAAATCCATTCTACTTCCGGAATACCGGAAGTGATCCATAGGCCGCGGCTATCTCCTTCGATATTGATCTCCAGGTTAATGCAATAGGGAGCATCTTTGCTCTCTTCGAAGGAATAGGTCTTGGTGATGCGACGATGTCCTTGCGAGGATTCGAAGGTGATGGAACTGTTATCGAATTTCTTCACTTCATAGACCATTTCCGCTAGCTCAGGGTACTCAGAAACTATATTGCAGGCATAGTAGGAAGGCTTGATGAATATGCTTTTGCGCGGCGCTTTTTCTATCAGATTGCGGCGGAGTAAAGGATAATAACCTCCCAGCTTTCCTTGTTGTTGCAACTTAGGCTTTCCATCTTTGTTATTGGAGGCGGTGTAGTAAGGCTTGCCTGGGAAATGAGCGTTGTATGGGTGGTTTTGCACCATGTCGCGGTCAAACTCGATCTCACGAACAACGCTTTTCTGATTGGACTCATTACGGAAGGGGAGATTGATCTCCGACAGCGCTCCGCCTACATTGGAAAAGACCAGCTGCTGATATTCATTCTCCAAGACATATAACTTCTCTTCCCCTTTATTGGTCGAAGGTTTTTGTTCTAATTCAGAAATTTTCAAGAAAGGATAGATTTCATTGGTGTCTTGCAGCTGTGTTAGAGATTGTTTTTTGGCGTCATAAAGTCCAATTGGTAAATAACCATGATCAGTTTTAAAAAGTGCTGCTGCGATATACTTATAACGGTTTGTCTTTTCTTCACCGGTCTCAACAAGGTGGTCGCGCATGACAGCAAAGTGGCCATCGGTCACCGTTCCTAATGTAATTCCAAATGGATGGCTCAAGTCGCCTTCATGAAAGCTGACCAGCTGGATGTCATATTTGCCAAAGGAGGGAAGTGTTACGATTTCAAGAGGTGTCGATGTTCCCGAAGTTTTTTGGTAGATGACAGGAGCCCCAAAAACGTTTTTATGGTTCCTATAAATGAGTTTGTATTCTTGGCTTTCTTTGCCCGAGTAAATGATGGCTGGCAATTCTTTCGTCCAAGAAAGGGCTAAAATGTTGCCACCGTCGGCAACGGCCCCGATCAAGTAGTTTGTCTGTTCACGATCACTATATAACCTGACAAGGGGCAACGACTCTTCTTTTGCAGTCCGCCGGACAATATCTGCACTATTTTTCTGTTCTTTTGTTTCCTTGATGGCATTTTGTTGTTCCTGCCACTCCTGCCTTTTCTCCATATTCTGCTTTTGGAAATAAAGATTAATTCCAAACATCGCCAAGCCGAAGGCAAGTATAAATAGTATTGTCCGCTTATCCATTATTCATTCCTTTTAAATAAAACGTATACGATAGCATAGATAGGGGATGCTGACAATAGAAAAGAGGATTCCATTTCGTGCCTGCGACCGAAATAGCGTGCTTTTTTCATTGAAATTAAAGTGTGAACATAATATGTTCTTACCAAAAGGTATAGGTAAAGGATGGAACATCGTACATTAGGCGACTATAATATTATCAAGCTCATTGGTCAAGGAACCTTGGGTGTGGTTTATTTGGCGGAGCACCGTTTTATGAAGCGGCAGTTCGTGTTGAAGGTTCTGCCTGAAGAGTTATCTGCCGACCGAGGGTTCATCCAGCGCTTTGAAGAAGAGGTAGCCGCATTGACTGCTCTCGACCATCCTAATATCGTCAAAATTCATAACGTATCATTTGCGCAAGGGCTCTATTTTCTTGTGACCGATTGTATTGTCGACGCACATGGCGAGACCACCAATCTGGCGCAGTATGCTGCCGGATTGGGACGCAAATTGGATGAAGAAGAGATCTTCCACATTCTGAGGCAGGTCGCATTGCCTTTAGACTATGCCCACAGCAAGAAAATTGGCAATAGGGAATTAGTCCACCGCAGCCTTAAACTCAATAATATCCTGGTTGGCAAAAGTCCCGGCGGCATTGAAGTACACCTGTCTGATTTTGGTCTGACACGTATTATTGGTGCAGGTGCGGTCCTAACGCGTACCTTTAAAAATGTGGCCGAAGCATTGGGTATCGGACTTCAAATCATCTCCCAAAAAGCTGGCCAAGATCGCTATCCTAGTCCACCGATAGACCAGCAAAAGCTTATTCCTTTGCATGCATCTTTCTTGCAAAACTATGCATTCCTGGCGCCGGAACAAAAGCGGCTTGATTCTTCCTTCCCGATAGATGCAAAAGTTGATGCCTATGCTTTTGGCGTACTGACTTATTATTTATTGATGAACGAGCTGCCGGAGGGGATTTTCGATCTTCCATCTAAGAGAGGCCACTTTAAGTATCACTGGGATCAGCTTCTGCTAGCCTGTTTGCAAAATCATTCTTCTAATCGTCCTGCAAGCTTAATTGAAGTTTTGGAGACTGTCAAAAATCAGCCTGAAACAATAGTCCCCATATACGAAGAAATTGGACATCATGAAGTCGAAGAGCTGGCTTCTCAGTATACTTTAGAAGCGATTACAGCGCATGAGGAAGAGGAAGCACCTATTCTCGCCGCCCTGGCGGCCGCTCCCCACAAAACTGTTGAAAGTCTAGCAGAGACGGTATCGGCAACAAGCACTGCACTAAAACCTCATTTGAATGTCCCTCAGCTGGAAAGGCCGCAGACAGATCCGGACCCCGGAGCCGTCTTTCAAGTGAACACACAAGTGAAGGCGTACAATCCAGAGAGAAGAGATGTCACCAATGTAAAACCTTTATTGACTGATATGATGGTGATTTCCGGCGGCGACTTCATGCGGGGCAGCAAAGACGGCAACCGTGATGAGATGCCTCGTCACCAGATCACTTTATCTAGCTTTGCCGTCGATATCCATCCTGTCACCAATGAGCAGTTTGTCCGCTTTTTGGAAGTCATGGGAGGAGAAAAAGACAGCAACCACAACGATATCATCAGGCTGCGCGATTCAAGGATCAAGCGCAGCGGCGGCAAGCTGAGCATTGAATCGGGTTACAATAAACACCCTGTTGTTGGAGTGACCTGGTATGGGGCCGTGGCTTACGCCAAGTGGGTAGGAAAGCGTCTGCCGACTGAGGCCGAATGGGAAATCGCTGCTCGTGGCGGACATGACAACATGCTCTATCCTAGCGGCGAAGACATGGAAAAGACTCAAGCCAATTTCTTCAGTTCCGACACCATCGCCGTAATGAGCTATGCGCCGAATGATTATGGCCTCTATGACATGGTGGGGAATGTTTATGAATGGTGCCACGACTGGTATGGTTATAACTACTATGAAGTGTCCATTCAAGAACCGGAGAGTCCGCAAGGGCCCCTTCAGGGTGTCTATAGGGTTCTCAGGGGTGGCTGCTGGAAGAGCCTTAAGGAAGACCTGCGTTGCTCCAGAAGGCATAGAAATAATCCCGGTACTGTCAATGGCACCTATGGGTTCCGCTGCGTAACAGACGTACAATAAATTCATCGAGATATGGTAAAAAAATCAAAAGTATTATTTGTTTGCATGGGGAATATCTGCCGGTCTCCTGCAGCAGAGGGCGTCCTTAAGCATCTTGCAGGCCTGCACGTTGACTTTGAGATCGTTGTCGAAAGCTGCGGTATCGGAGATTGGCACATTGGACAGTCACCCGACTACCGTACGCAACAGACGGCTCAAGCAAGGGGCATCTTCCTCACTAGCAAGGCAAAACAGTTCCAGCGCGATTTCTTTGAAGAGTTTGATTTTATCCTTGCTTCAGATAAAGAAGTACAAGGCCATTTGTATCAATTTGCCAAGACTCCCGAGCACAAAGCCAAGATCGGTCTCATGACTGATTACAGTCCCTCCTATAAGGGACAGGAAGTCCCCGATCCCTACTATCAAGCTGGCGGCGCCTTCGAACTCGTCCTCGACATACTCGAGGATGCTTGCGAAGGACTCATTCAGCACCTTAAAAAAGGATAAAGAATGAAGCTTTATTTGTCTAAGCCGCGTGGTTTTTGCGCAGGTGTCGAACGGGCTATCGAAACGGTAGAAAAGGCACTCCAAATTTGGGGAGCACCCATCTATGTTAAGCACGAGATTGTCCACAATCGCCATGTTGTCAACGCGCTGAAGAATAAAGGTGCCATCTTTATTGAAGACCTGAGCGATGTACCTGAAGGGGCGCGTCTGATTTACTCTGCTCATGGGGTCTCACCGGCAGTACGCGATCAGGCTAAAGAACGGCGCCTCATTGAAATCGATGCTACATGCGGTTTGGTGACAAGGGTCCATTCAGCCGTAAAGCGATTTGCTGATCGCGGCTACCAAGTTATCTTGATCGGTCACCGTAATCACGTCGAGACCATCGGTACCTCAGGAGAAGCCCCCGAAGTCACGACTATCGTCGAATCTGTGGACGATGTCAAAAGTTTGAATTTCTCCCAAACAGAAAAATTATTCTACATCACACAGACTACCCTCAGCCTAGATGATGTTAAAGAGATTACGACAGCCTTAATCGAAAAATATCCTAATATTGAAACCTTGCCTAGTTCATCTATTTGTTACGCAACGACCAACCGTCAGATGGCTCTTCGTGAAATCACAGACCAGACAGACCTCGTACTTGTGGTGGGTGATCCACAAAGTTCTAACTCCAATAGACTGCGGGAACTCGCTTCGACCAGAGGCATTGAATCATACCTCATCAACGATGAAAAAGAGATCGAACCCAGCTGGCTTGGTGGTAAAAAAACTATTGGACTGACGGCTGGAGCCTCTACACCAGAAGAAATCGTTCAGAAATGCATCAAACGGCTCATTGAACTAGGTGTAAAAGAAGTCGAAGATATCGTCTATACCGTCGAAGACGTCGTCTTCCAACTACCGAAACCCATCGTCAACGCAAGATTTGGGTAATATTAAATAAGGGATGTACCTCATTTGTAATCTGGGCGTAACCGCGGCCGCGGCTGCTCAGATTTATTTTATTGGTAAAAAAACAGGGGTGGGGGTAGAAAAGCGGTGGCAAGACCATCCGGTTCCCCCCATAAGTTTCCTGCGCTCAGTCCCGATAGGGACGACATGTGTATAGGAAGGTAGAGAGTAGAGGGTTAGTGCTTGCGAAGTCTTGGAATGCGGTGCTCCGAGGCTGTGAAAAAAAGGGCACCGCAGGTGCTTTTGGAGTGCGCCGGCTCCGCCGGCGCTTTGTTATTACACACACTCATGCAAGGAAAAACGTATCGTAGGATACGCTATAATGGCCTCCAGCAATCATTATCTGTTCATCAATGTTGCTAATAACAAAGCGCCGGCGGAGCCGGCGCACTCCAAAAGCACCTAAGGTGCCCTTTTTTTCACAGCCTCTCTGCACCGCCTTCCAAGGCTTCGCAAGCAAAAAACTCCCACATTCTACATGCTATATTTTACCTTCTACCCCCTATATACATGTCGTTCTATCGGGATTGAGCGCAGGAAACTTATGGGTAATAAAATCAGCAAACCGTCACACGAGCGCCATTTTTTGTTGCTTATTTCTCATGGCTTTTGTAGACTCCGCGCAAAGTTTTCACACGAGGAACCATGCGTAAATCTATTCTGACTTTGGCTACCACATTATTCTCTTGTTCGCTCTATTCATTTTCTGTCTGTAATTGGCTAATACCGGTGGACATCTCATTAGATATCGGAGCCGGTTACCGAAGAGATAATTTCAAATTCGAGACTGTGGCAGACAGGAATAATTCCAGTAGAAATTACTATGGCTATGATTATGACTTTGACTCATTTTCCTATGATTATGGGACCGAATACTCAGACAAGTTTTATCCTGTCTACACCTCCGTGTTGGACTGGAACGATCTCAATATCGCTTTCATAGAAGGACGGGGCAAATGTGTGGTCCTAAATTCGTTTTATTTCCGTGGCGGAGGTGATTATGGGTTGATTTGCAACGGACTTAACATCGATGATGATTATGTTCATGCTTATGATTCTTCTCCTTCAAGGAAACTGATTTCAAAATCGACATCGAATACCAATGGATTTGTCTACGATATTGATATTGCTGCCGGCTATCAATTTTCATTTTTTAATTTTAGTGTCGCGCCCTTAATTGGATATGCTTGGAAAGGGCAGAACATGCATGATACAGATCTAAAACAGAACGAGATACGCAATTATAGCGGCGAACTCTACAGTTTCGGGTCAGGGAGTAATGGATGTAGCATTTCGGGGCTATCCAGCAAATATAACGCCCGATGGAATGGTCCTTTTATAGGTTTTGATTCAGAAGTGGATTTCCTCTGTTTCGGCTCTTGCATGCTTAATTATGAGTTTCACTGGGGCGAATACCATGCCAATGCTATATGGAATTTAAGGAATGATATGCCTGGAGGCTTTAAACACCATGCAAAAAATTCGTATGGCCATGTTGTCGATTTGGGATATAAGTATAACTTCTGCGATTATTGGACTGTTGGACTGCATGGTGGCTTCCAGTATTTCAGGGCAAACCATGGACGAGACATAACAGTTTTAGAATCAGCTTACCATGGCAATGTCAGTGGCAAGAACATCCAGACCATCGAACTGCGCAAGGTCCAGTGGTATTCTTATAATGTTTCAATGGATATCGGTTTGGTTTTCTAGGAGAAGGAGACAGAAGAAAGTAGTAAGAAGTTTGCCGTCCCTATTGGGACTAACGACATAAACTCCCATCTCCTATCTCTTTTCTTCTTTCTTCCTTCTCCCCACCTCTATTTTTTCTTAATAAACTTGTTGTTTAAAGTGGATGTTTTGTGGTATAATTGCGCATTATATTAGTTGGAAAAAATTCGTGGTTAAAACCTATTCACGCACACCCAGGAACTATGATGGGACGCAATTGACGACTCGATCCATCCACGATCTGCTACCGAATGTGTTATCTAAAATAAATAATGTTTACAGTCAGAAGTCAGACCTGATTTTGGCCATGTGGCCCGAACTGATCGGACCTAAATTAGTAAGCATGACACAAGCTGTTTCTTTTGCTGATGGAGTTTTAGTTGTAAAGGTAAAGAACTCCACGCTACATAGCTTGTTAAGCCAGAATGAAAAACCTCGACTCTTAAGTGCGTTAAGGAAAAAGTTTCCTCAAACGGATATAAGAAACATTAGCTTCAAAATCAGTTAACTTCAATATTAAGGTACTAGAATGTCTAAGAATACATTAAATGATGAATCCAGGGTGAAGGAATACAATGCCAATTCCATCACAGTTCTAGAAGGGCTGCAAGCGGTTCGTGAGCGCCCCGGGATGTATATCGGCGACACAGGATCCAGCGGACTGCATCATCTTGTTTATGAAGTCATCGACAACTGTATCGATGAAGCCATGGCCGGCTATTGCACTGCCATTGATGTCGTTATGAATAAAGATAATTCTGTCAGCATTGAAGATAACGGTCGGGGTATCCCTGTCGAGCGTCATGAGAAAGAATCTATGAAGCAAGGCCGGGAAGTGAGCGCTCTTGAAGTTGTCATGACCATTCTGCATGCCGGTGGTAAATTCGATAAAGACACCTACAAGGTATCCGGTGGTCTGCATGGCGTCGGAGTATCGTGCGTCAACGCCCTTTCCAAAAAGATGATTGTCCAAGTTTATAAAGACGGCAAGATCTATGAAATTGAATTTGGTAAAGGAAAGGTTGTCCGTCCGGTCACAATCGTTGGAGAGACAACAAAACGAGGAACCAAAGTTACATTCTGGCCTGACGATACCATCATGGAAGTTATCGAATTCGACTACGACATCCTGTCAAAGCGTTTTAGAGAGCTTGCTTTCTTGAACAAAGGGATCAACGTCTTTTTTCGAGATGAAAAGCACCCGGATAAAGAGGATGCTAATTTCTGCTATACAGGCGGCTTAAGCTCCTTTGTAGCTTACCTTAACGAGCACAAGGAGCCGCTCTTTCCGGCGCCTATCTATTTCCAAGGTTCACGCCAAGGCGATGATGGACCAATTGAATTTGAAGTAGCAATGCAATGGAATGAAACATTTATTGAAAACGTCTTCTCCTATGTCAACAACATCCCTACGCGTCAGGGCGGATCTCATTTAACAGGCTTTTCAACAGCCCTTACACGCGTTTTAAACACCTATATTAAGAATAACAACTTGCTTAGAAATGATAAGGTTGCCCTCAACGGAGAAGATATGCGTGAAGGTCTGACCGCTGTCATTTCTGCAAAAGTGGCCAATCCCCAGTTTGAAGGGCAGACCAAGCAGCGCTTGGGCAATAGCGACGTCGGTTCGGTTGTCCAGCAGATTGTAGGGGAAGAGCTGACCATCTTCCTGGGTGAGAATCCGGCTATCGCCAAGATGATTGCTGACAAAGCGATCATCGCAGCACAGGCGCGGGAAGCAGCCCGTAAAGCCAGAGAACTTACCCTGCGTAAATCGGCTCTTGACAGCGCACGCTTGCCCGGCAAGCTAACAGACTGCCAAGAGAAAAATCCGGCTTTATGTGAGATCTATATCGTTGAGGGTGACTCTGCGGGAGGATCTGCCAAATCGGGCCGTGATAGACGTTTCCAAGCTATCCTGCCAATCAGAGGTAAGATTCTTAACGTCGAAAAAGCACGCCTGGAAAAAGTCCTGCAAAATACTGAAGTAGGAACGATGGTCGCAGCTCTTGGGTGTGGCATCGGATCTGAAGTTTTCAATCTGGATAAGCTCCGCTATCATAAAATCATCATCATGACTGACGCCGACGTCGACGGATCGCATATCAGGACACTCTTGCTGACATTCTTCTATCGCCATATGAATGCCCTTGTAGAAAATAACTTCATCTACATCGCGCAACCACCTCTTTATCGGGTCTCGCGTAAGAAAACCAGCCGTTACATCCATTCTGAAAAGGAAATGGACGACTACCTGCTTGAACTTGGATTAAGCGATGTCCATCTCAAGCTGCACAGCCGTAACGAGCAACTGACGCATGATGAAGTCAAGAAGCTCGTTGCATCTATTCTGGAAGTGGAAAACTTTATTGGACGCATCGAAAGGAAGGGGATTCCATTTAGGGAATTCCTCGCGTTGAAAAACAAAGCCGGCCAGCTGCCGCGGTTCCAGGTCAATCTTTTTGAAGGACCCCGTTTTGCATATTCTGAAGATGAATTTGTAGCATTAAGAAAATCTGAAGATGAGGCGGCTCGCCAACGTCATCAGGAGACCATCGCTTCCATTCCGGCTGAGGAGTTGACCGATGAGATGCGTGTTTATAAACCTACCCGCCTGCACTTCATCGAAATGTTCGAAGAAGGTGGTCTGGAAGGGGTCGTCGAGCCTTTGAAGGAATTTGGATTCGACCTCAACAACTACTTGATTACAGATGGGACTCTTGTAGATGTGACAGAAGATGGGGGCAAAATATCCGAATATCACACTCTTCGTGAACTGATTGAATTCCTTCGTGCTAATGGACGCAAGGGTATTGAGATACAACGCTACAAAGGCTTGGGTGAAATGAATGCCGATCAGCTTTGGGAAACAACGATGGATCCGGCCAAGAGGACGTTGATTAAAGTGACTCTGCCTGATGTCATTGCAGCCGACCATATGTTTACGATGTTAATGGGTGAAGATGTTCCGCCACGACGTGCTTTCATTGAGCAGTACGCGTTATCAGTTAAAAATCTGGATATTTGATTAAAGAGGTTAATATGTCGTATACGAAAGATGAAATAATCGTTCCGCGTAATGTCGAAGATGAGATGAAGGACAGCTATTTACGCTATTCGATGTCTGTCATCATTTCACGTGCTTTGCCTGATGCTAGGGATGGATTGAAGCCTTCCCAGCGCCGAATTCTCTATGCGATGCGCTTGCTAAATTTAAGTCCCGGCGGTAAACACCGTAAGTGCGCCAAGATTTCGGGTGACACTTCCGGTGACTACCATCCACACGGTGAGATGGTTATCTATCCGACACTGGTCAGGATGGCGCAGAAGTGGATGATGCGCTACAACCTTATCGACGGACAAGGTAACTTCGGCTCCGTCGACGGCGACCCGGCTGCTGCGATGCGTTATACAGAAGCCCGTTTGACAACAGCGTCTATCGAATTGATGGACGATCTAGACAAAGATACCGTTGATATGGTCCCTAACTACGACGAGACCAAGAAAGAACCGACCGTATTCCCTGCCAAGTTTCCAAATCTATTGTGCAACGGATCTTCCGGTATCGCTGTTGGTATGGCGACAAATATCCCTTCCCATAACCTCAACGAATTGATCAAAGCGACCTTGCTCCTTCTGGAAAATCCTATTGCCAGCATTGAAGAGATCATGCAAGTAATGCCAGGTCCTGACTTCGCGACAGGTGGAATCATTTGCGGCTATCGCGGGATCAAAGAAGCCTTCCATACAGGACGCGGCAAGATCATTCTGCGAGGCGTCATCAGAATCGAAGATAGCGAAGAATATCCCGACCGTCAAAAACTGATCATTGATGAAATCCCTTACAACGTCAACAAATCGCGTTTGATCGAACAGTTCGCCGATCTCATCAACAGCAAGACGATTACCGGTATTGCAGACCTGCGCGATGAATCTGATAAAGATGGTATGCGCATCTCTATCGATCTTAAGAGGGGTGAGATGCCGGAAGTCATCATCAACCAGCTTTATAAGTTCACAGACCTCCAGATCACATTCGGTTGCAATATGCTTGCACTAGATAAAGGGCTTCCACGCTTGATGAACATCAAGCAGCTGATTGCTGTCTGGATTGATCACCGTATCGATGTGGTCAGAAGACGTACCCGCTTTGAATTGAATAAAGCAGAAGCTCGCGCCCATATCCTGGAAGGTTATCTCAAAGCAATCGATCATCTAGACGAAGTTGTCAAGCTGATCCGAGCTAGCGATAACCGCGACCAGGCGCGCATCCAGCTGATGGAGCGTTTTGCATTCACAGAACGACAAGCCAACGCCATCCTCGACCTGCGTCTCTATCAGTTGACAGGACTTGAACGCGATAAGATCACAGAAGAATACCAAGAGCTATTGAAAAAAATCGATTACTTAAAAGCCGTTTTGGCAAACGAATCGATGGTGAGAGATATCATCAGAGAAGAGTTAGCCGATATTCAGAAACACCATAAGTCTGAACGACAAACGCAAATCATCGCAGCCGAAAGTGAAATGAATATGGAAGACTTGATCGCCAACGAACCGGTGATCATTACCATTTCTCAAGATGATTATATCAAGCGTATGCCGATTTCTACTTTCCGCGAACAGCGTCGTGGCGGCCACGGGGTCAAAGGTCTCGCGTTACGTAAAGAAGATGACATCATCAAGGGGCTCTACGTTGCCTCGACACACGACTACCTGCTCATCTTTACGAATTTAGGCCGCTGTTACTGGCTGAAGGTTTGGCAGATTCCTGAGACCGGACGCAATTCCAAAGGGAAACCGCTCATCAACCTGCTGGAAGACATCAGGCCGAATGAAAAAATTGCAACCATCCAGCGCGTCTCTTCATTTGATGAAGAAGCGTACATCCTGATGGCAACTAAATATGCTGTGGTCAAGAAGTCGCTCCTCAGCGAATTCAGCAACCCAAGACGCAAAGGGATCTGGGCTCTCGGTATCGATGAAGGAGACGAACTGATTTCTGCCAAGTTGGTTAAGCCGAATCAGCAGATCATGCTCTTCACCTATCAGGGAATGGCTGTCCGGTTTGATGAAGGCAAGGTCCGTCCGATGGGTAGGACTGCACGAGGTGTCAAAGGTGCAAGACTAAAAGGTGAAAATGATCACATCGTTGGATGTGAAGTGGTCAATGGCGATGAATCACTATTGGTAGTCTGCGAAAATGGTTTCGGCAAACGTTCCTCAGTGGATGAATTCCGTCAGACCAACCGCGGCGGCGTCGGAGTAAGGTCCATCATCACCAGCGATAGAAATGGAAATGTAGTGGGAGCCCTCTGTGTCACCGACGATGATGGCATGGTCATGATGTCATCGACCGGTCAAACGGTCCGCATCAGCATGAAAGACCTCCGTGTCATGGGAAGAAATACCCAAGGCGTGAAGTTAGCCAACCTGCGCGAAGGTGATTATCTGGTTGCTATCCAGAAGCTGGAAGGAAGCGAACAGAATGTACAAGACAATGGCGAAGCCACCGAGGCTGCAGAAGCAGTATTGGTATCAGATAAAACTGATTCAACAGAGCCTGAGGGAACAGGGGAAGTTTTGGAATAACGGATGATTTCTAAGGGTTTTTTTATTACATTTGAAGGGGGCGAAGGATCAGGTAAGTCAACACTTATCGATCAGGTGGCGGAAACGCTCACCGCCCGCGGATTGAATGTTGTCAAAACCAGGGAGCCTGGTGGGACCAGGTTGGGAGAGGCCATCCGCAATTTGCTGTTGAGTCCTGCTGCCGACCATACGATCGGCAGCCAGGCAGAGCTCCTTTTATTTCTTGCAGCACGTTCACAGCATATTGAGGAATTGATCCGCCCTTCCCTGGAGGTGGGGAAAGTTGTCTTATGCGACCGTTTCAACGACTCTACTATTGCTTATCAGGGTGCAGCACGGAATTTGGACACCAAGTATGTGCAGCGTTTATGCCAGATGGTCTGCAGCAATATCGAACCGCAGTTGACCCTTTTTCTTGATGTCGATCCTAAAGAAGGTTTACTCCGCTCGCAGAAACTAGACAAGGAGCACGCCGTCTCCGGCAAATTCGACCGGATTGAATCGGAAAAAATCGAGTTTCACGAACGTGTCCTCGGAGCGTTCCGCGCTCTCGCCAGAAAAGAACCCTTCCGAATCTATTGCATCGATGCCAGCAAATCCAGGGAAACGGTCTACAAGGAGGCTATGCGTGCCATTGACGAGCTTATTTTGTTACCCGCCAAAAAATAATTCAGAATACGAAGATAAAGATGATCCCAACAAAATTTACACAGCTGATTGGCAATAAGGATATTAAGAACTATCTGGAAAAGATGCTCCAGAAAAGGGCTGTCGCTAACTCGCTCCTGTTTGCCGGACCGGACGGTATCGGCAAAAGCCAATTCGCCCAAGTGCTGGCTGCCAGGCTTATTTGCGGTGATGATGGACTGCATGAAGACAAAATCCAAAAGGGGACCCACCCCGATATTCACGTCTATCGCCCCGAAGGGAAATTGGGTCTCCACAGTATACAATCGCTAAGGCAACTTTGCGATGAGGTTCATATGCCTCCCTATGAATCATCATGGAAGGTATTTATCATTCATGACGCCGACAGGATGCTAAGCTACAGTGCCAACGCACTCCTGAAAACTTTTGAAGAGCCGCCGCCAAATACTTTGATCATTTTATTAAGCCATAAACCATCTGCCATTATCCCCACGATTATTTCACGTTGTCGCGTTTTGCAGTTTCAGACGCTAACTGAAAAGGAAATCGAGGATTATCTCACTTTGCGTTATCAGACTGACCCGAACCTAGCCAAGAATGCAGCAGAGCTGGCTCACGGATCCATTGGACGTGCTGTCCATATTGCCTTGCAGAAAAGCGGATCGCAGCGCACAACCATCTTGGACACTTTGTCGCAAGGACGCATCGGTACCTATAAAGAACTTCTCGCCATGGCAGAGAGAATAGCAGAACAAGTTGAAACAGCCCGAAAGAATGCCGAAGAGTCCGCCAAAGAAGAGCTTTACAAAGTGCCTACAGAATACCTGACAGCAACTCAACAGCAAGCCCTCGAAAAAGAACTGGACGGCATCACTTCCATTGCCTTTGTCAACGAAGCTAACGCCCTATTCGAACATATTTTATCCTGGTACCGCGATTTAGAAGCCGTTAGATTAGGCATCCCAAAGAACCTTGTGATCAATCGCGATTACCACACCGCCCTCGAACAGGCAGCGCAGCGGGGTAACACCTTACCCCTAGACGAAGTCCAGAAAGCCATCGGCGAAGCGCAGCTGTCGCTCCAGCGTTCTACCTCCCTCCAAATTTGTCTGGAAAACTTGTTTCTCAAACTGAGGATGATTTGAACAATTACAAAAATAACCTATAATCAGTTTTAAAAACGCCCGCTAATTTTTTAGCAAGGTTTTTTCCGATAGATCTTTGCCCATGTTCAATTTTAGATAGATTTGCTTGACTCACACCAATTTTTTCTCCAAGTTCCGATTGGGTCCAGCCTTCCCTTAATTTGTATAGTTACCCACACGTTTGATTCTTTCAGAAAAAGCAGTTTCAATGACGACTTGACTTTCTTTTTCTGTAACTTTGAAAAATGTGCAAATGATTTCTGCTATCCTATTCCTAACTTCATCTTTTCTTGCTGTTTCGACGGCATAGATCTCTAATTCATTAGTGGACTGTTCATGATTTTTCCGATGGAGATACGAAGCCTATGCTCTGAAAAACTTGTATCGGTATTGGTAGTATAAGATCGCCAGGGTAACAATCTTGATAGGTTAGTACAGTTTCCAATCCCAGTTAGGGCTCTAAGTCCTATTAACGGCGTTGCAACATGGCGGAAAATACTAGAACTAATTAATGACATCATACAAACCTCCAAAGTCATCTGCGGCTGCTACTATCAGGGGATAAAGCATTTCGTTGACGTTGCCTCCGGTTGTCGTTCCAGGCACGATATAGGAGCGTTCAGCTATGCTGAGAGGGGCGCCTTCCGGAAGAAGCGTTGTCCCATTTAGGTTGATACAATATTTGTTGATGGCTGCTGTGGCAGGATTATTGACATCTCTTGTCAAAGCAGATACATATAATTTAAATATGTTTTCGCGTAGCTCTTTGAATCTTTTAGGGATTTTGATTCCAAGGGCCATCAAGACTGCCTGGGCAGAACCGTTAAGGTTGCCGCTGTCAAATCCAGTTGCCTTGATATTGGTTTGAGAGGTGCTTGCTATCCCTTCTCCAACGTCTGTATTATAAATATCAATCGACACATAATGTGTATTATTCAATCCTGCAACGTTATGGTTTACTCCTACAATAAATGCAGTTTCGGTTGCACCTAAATTAGTCATTAAAGCTATTGCATATGTGCTAGTGTCCTGATCATCTCCTGCCGCTAAAACACCATACTCTATAGCGTATGAACCTACCAATCCCTTGTAAGGAATACCTTCACTATTATCTTCAGTCGTTGGGATGGCGGGCCTGAAGCTTGATGGTGATGATTGCACTTTCTCTAAATACTTCCCTAACAATCTAGCCAGCTGATGTAAGGCTTTTTTTATTGGTTTTGTATTTTCTGCATTATTAATTTGATGAGGGGTATATTGATTTGCACCATACCTGGAAACCTCAATAGTAGGATTGGTCACCTTATAGACCAATACATTTTCGCTTAGGTTATCAGTCCATGTATTGGCATTAGTTTGGGATCTTGGAACGGCATATCTCATTAAGGTAGACATATCATCTGCAGAGCTATCGTTACCGGTGATGACATTTGAACCAATTTTTTCAATGAATATTGAATCGGGATTGATCCCTTGTTTTTTAGCATTGTGGATCAAGGCTTCTGCCAGTAGTTCATTCGAAGTAGTAATATAAACAACAACAGATCTTCCCCAAGGGATGAAACCAATCTGATTTCTCACTATCACATTATTAACATCATTCCCAATGCTGCCAAAAATTTCATAGCGGCTCGGATCGGGAGATACGGTACGGGCGTGAGGGGCCGGTACGTTGTCGTAATAACTTGCCTCCCTGGTAAATACGTAACTTACATAACCAAAAAATGCAGCTTCCGGTGGATAGGAGACGATTGTCACCAAAGCGTCTTGATCACTCAACCTGTATATAATATTAGTAGTACCGTCAGGTCCAGGTGTATTCAAAGGTACTGCGTAATAGGGATCAACATAAGAATTTTCAATGGGCGGCTGCGGAATGATATAGGGGGCTGCTGGGTTCTGTCCAAAACAACTTCCAAAAATAGAGACGTAGAGAGGGCATTCACTATTTAGCATTAAATAAGCATTGCCTTGCGCCACGTTGTAGGTGCCGGGCAAGCTATTAATCCATTGGGAATAATCCTGGATTGTTTGATGATGGTTATTATGCGCGCATACGGCATTAAATTGTAAGCCGATGGCAAAAAGAATAAATGTTAAAATTTTTTTCATAACTTTCTCCTTATGTTTTTATCTATAATATGACCTTCATCTTGTTTGTCAAGAATATTGTTCTAGAACAAATTTTCCAGATCTGATATGAGACAGATAGAGGAGTAAACCTATGAATGTTATCATATTATCTCCACATTTTCCATTCAATCACACAAGGTTCTGCAACCGTTTGCATGATTTGGGCGTGAATGTGCTTGCTATAGACCATGTAGACCAGTCAGAACTTAATTGCAGTTTGAAGGGTTATTATAAGGTCAGTGATCTCAACAATACTCAAGAGTTGACGCAGGCCTTTGATCATTTTATTCAAAGTTACGGAATAATTGACCGGGTAGAGTCCAATAATGAACATTGGCTGCAAGTCCAAGCCGAGTTACGATCAAAGTATAATATTCCAGGGATGAAAAACGATCAAATCCAAAGTATCAAAAAAAAATCAGAGATGAAAAAGATTTACCTGGCTGCAGGTCTTTCGGCTGCCAAAGGAAGACTGGTTCCCAATCTGGAATCGGCTCTACAATTGGCAAAAGAAATCGGCTATCCTGTGATGGTCAAACCAGATATTGGTGTTGGTGGAAGCGGATGTCAAAAAATCAGAAATGACGAAGAGCTAAGAACATTTTTCCGATCTCCGAAGCAAGATTATCTCATGGAAGAATTTATCGAAGGGAGCCTTGTCTCATTCGACGGTTTGGTTGATCGAGATGGAAAAATTGTATTCTATACTGTCCATATATGCAGTGCAGGGATTGCCGAAGTCGTCAATCATCAGTTAGATTATTATTTCTATTCTTTGAGGGATATTCCGACAGATTTAGAAACAATTGGAAGAAAAACTGTGAAGGCCTTCTCTGTAAAGGAAAGCTTCTTTCATCTTGAGTACTTCAGAAGGCATAGCGACGGTAAAATTGTCCCCATTGAGGTGAATATTCGTGCTCCGGGTGGTGGTGTCGTCGACATGTGCAACTATGCTTGTGATATTGACTTATATATGGAATGGGCCAAGATCGTCGCCGGGGTTAATCAACCATTCAGTTATGAGAGAAAGTATCATTGCATCACTGTGATACGCAGATACAAAAATCATTATGTCCATTCTCATGATGAGATCCTTGAAAAATGGGGCCATATGATCGTTCATCACGAAAAAACTGTTCCTCTTAATAAGGCCACCATGGGCGATTATTATTACATGGCCCGCACTTCCACCTTCGACGAGCTCATGTCCTTACAACACTTCGTTCAGGAAACTGACGGTTGAAAGAAGTTATACTGCGAAGCCTACAATCTTAACTTATTTTTTCCCAGTCCCTAACCATACTATCGCTATATATCCTTTATATCATAAATATCCAAACCATCCTATCCGCTTCCCATCTTGTTCAGATTCCGTTTGATTTTTCTGACATTAATCTGCACAATGGGACGCTTTAGGGAATAAATAATGTTTTGTTTAGATGAATTTTTAAAGAGTGGCGCGGTATTCAGCCTTGGTGGGCAGTCGGTAATTTTAGCATGGGGTAAGCCAAAACGATTTACTGGTGAGAATGAACTGGATCGGAATATACCTGCCTATTATTTTATCGATTTCTTTTTGAAGGCTGCTAAGCCCTGGATCCAATATCCACATTGGGAAGAATTGACAATTGATGATCTGCTTGTTCTTCTAGTTAATGAATTACATCCAAAAGCGAACTGGCAGATAGGCCACAAGCAAGTTTTCGAAAAATCATTCGACCGTTTACAGAAGTCCTTCGATAAAAAGATTTTGAAAAAAGCTGTTCCTTATATCTTTTCATACTCTAAAGATATGATGACGTCTTCAAGGCTTAAAAACTGTCTTTTGAACGGACTTAAAAATATCCAAAAATTTCCCGGGATACTTTATGGCCATTGGGATGAAATATTGGGGATCATCGGTGTTACTCCTGAAACTCTATTTACACATCAAAACGTATCTTCAACAGTCGAGACAATGGCTGTTGCCGGGACACTTCCTACTAATTGCAATCTGGTCGATCAAAAAACAATCCACGAACATCAGATTGTTGTCGACTATATTGAGGATGCACTAAAACCATACGGAACTGTCAAATGCAGTCCAGTGGAAATGTTGCAATTGTCTCGGTTTTCCCATCTGAAAACTCCGATACAGGTACATTTGGAAGAGCCCTTTAATTTTTCTGCTCTTGTGTCGACTCTTCATCCGACTCCAGCCCTTGGCGCATTTCCTAAGGAACAAGGAATGGTGTGGCTCCAGGATTATCAGACTCAGGTCCAACGCGATTACTTTGGCGCTCCTGTTGGTATAATCTATAAAGGCAATGCTTACTGCCATGTTGCCATCAGGCAAGTTCAATGGAATAGAGAGGGGATGAGGATTGGAGCCGGTTGTGGTGTAATTAAAGAAAGCCAATATGAAGAAGAATGGAATGAGATAGAATTGAAGGTCACTGCTATAAAGGAATTGCTTGCATTATGAGTAATATCACTGTCACATCACCTACCTTAACGACTAATATTAATAATTTGTTGGCTCAACAAGTCCTTGAAGAGGCTATCAGAAAGGGGGTCAAGGAGTTTTGCGTCGCATCGGCATCGCGCAATGCCTCATTGGTCTACGCCTTGGCCAATACACCGGAAATCAAGACCTATTACTGGAGCGAAGAGCGTTCAGCAGCTTTTTTTGCATTAGGTAGAGCCAAGGCCACAGGGTGTCCAGTTGCCCTTGTGACGACTTCGGGAACGGCAGCAGCGGAAGCCCTTCCCGCTGTCATGACTGCCCATTATTGGGGAATACCACTTCTGTTGATCACCGCCGACCGGCCTCGCCGTTATAGAGGGAGTGGGGCGCCTCAGACGGCTGAACAAGTCGGATTGTATAGCTATTATGTCCAGTATGAACAAGATCTGGCCTTAAAGGAAAAATGTTGCCTTCAGAAATGGGCTGGGACGGCGCCGGCGCATCTAAATGTCTGCCTGGAAGAGCCATCTGATTTTGAAGCCAAATGTAGTCGCATCGATCATATGACATCGGGAACCTTTGCACCTTGCAAGGCGATCTTGCGTGAAGAGTCTAAAGATGCCTTTCTCAAATTTATCAGTTCCACGAAGAATCCATTTGTTGTCCTTGGCAGCCTGCCTGAAAGTCAAAGAAATTCTGCGATTGAATTTTTACTTCACTTAGGCGCGCCTCTCTATCTGGAGGGCTTTTCAGGACTCCGAGAAGAGGAGAGGCTCGGAAATCTCCGTATCTCTAGCATCGATAAAGTTTGGAATAGATCGGCGAATCACCATTACCAGATTGATGGCATCCTAAGAATTGGAAGCATTCCGACTGGACGTCTATGGCGCGATCTGGAAGATAAGGCTAGCTATGTGCAGGTTTTTTCTGTGAGCCATCTCCCATTTTCCGGATTGAGTCACGGCGATATTCACCACTGTGAGCTTGAAGATTTTTTTTCTTGGGCGCAATCGTTACCCAAAAAGGGGTATCGATTTACAGATTGGCAGCAATCGGACCTCCTTTTTCAAAAGTGTTTGCAACAACTCTACAAAGAGATTCCACAAGCAGAAGCTAGCCAAGTCCATCAGCTGTCTAAAATCATCCCAAGAGGAAGCTATATCTTTTTAGGAAATAGCTTACCGGTCAGGGAATGGGATTCTGCTGCAACGTTCCAATCAAGAGATTATGAAGTTGATGCAGTGAGGGGGGTCAACGGGATCGATGGACAGATATCTACCTTTTTGGGAAGTTGTCAACCAGACCGGGACAACTGGGCGATCATCGGCGATCTAACAGCTTTATATGATATGACAGGACCCTGGATTTTTGATCAGTTGACGGATATCTCAGCCAACATTGTCATCGTCAACAATTCTGGCGGGCAAATATTTGCCAATATGTATTCTCATGAGTCGTTCCTGTCTCGTCATAATTTGAATTTCGAGCCGCTGGCACGCATGTGGAATTGGCAATATGAAAGATGGACGTCTGTTCCGGAAAAAATCACGCCTTGCAAAGGAGGCAGGATCATAGAGCTTGTTCCGGATAATTCAGCAACCAATTTCTTAACACATAAGGTAAACAATTATGACTATATGGGCGCTTTCAGGATTCCTTGGACTTCCATCTGACTGGGATCACTTGCAAATTGATTCATTAGTGTCTGTCGATCACAATCGATTCCAATGCCATTCACTTGAAGAATGGGGGAGTCAGTTTAATCATTACATTCGCCAGCAGAAAAATGAGAACAATACATTGCTTGGCTATTCCATGGGTGGGCGGCTTGGACTTTATGCTTTAATCAATGATCATTCCCTTTGGACAAGCGCGATCATTGTTTCCGGTCATCCCGGTATAGGTGAAGAAGTTGAAAGAAAACGCCGCTTTGCAAATGACCAGATTTGGGCGCAACGTTTTCTGACTGAAGATTGGCAAACATTAATGCACGACTGGAGCCAGCAGCCGGTATTCAAAAATGAGACGTTCCATTTTAATAGGGATGAAAAAGATTTTCAGCGCGAGCAGCTGGCTCACACCATGCTCTTTGCATCGCAAGGGGTGCAGTCTGACTTACGCGAGCAAATCAGCCAGCTTCCTATGCCTATCACCTGGATCGTCGGCGAAAAAGACTTGCGCTATGTCAAATTAAAGGACGAACTCTCCTTCAAAAACCCCTCTTCTAAAGTCGTAGTCATCCCCAATGCCTATCATCGCATCCCCTGGTCCCATCCCCAACAAGTGCTTTTCCAGTTTCCATAAAAAATGAAGGTATTATGTTCCAGCTTCGCTGAGATTCGGAGCAGGTACGAGATCCCAGAGGTCCCGTTTGGGTGCAAGAAAGAGGCTCGAGTGGTGGAAGGGGTAGAGTGGTCGATTACGAGATTTGACAGGTAATCGATAATGGATTATCGTTGAGCTCTTGAAAATTAATAATTAGAGGTGAGAAATGAAGAAAAGACTAAAATATTTGATATTTACTTTAATGATGTCTCCGTTGATTTTGTCTGCCGATATCGATATCGATTTCGATGATGATTTTGAATATGAGAGAAGTTCCCATTCAGAAGAAGATGTGACTGTGAATGAGGATTTGATGCAAGAGCATGGGCTCTTAAACAGAATTCTGCTCGTCTATGAAGAAATGGCAAAACGCCTGGTCAACAGAACCGAAGGATCGGATGATGTCAATCAGCTCAACAAAGCTGCTAATATCATCAGGACCCTCCTGGAAAATCACCATGAGATTATGGAAGAGACCTACATCTTTCCTCTTTTGGAAGAAGAAGGGGAATACTTTGATCTGGTCCAAGTATTAAGACAGCAACACCTGATAGGACGTCAGCTGACAGATTTTATTTTGCAAAATTCCACGAACGATGCTATCCAAAGTGATGTGATTCGCGAAGCTCTAGCTATACATCTGAATTGGTATGTCGTGATGTTCCGTCCGCATGAATCACGTGAAGGAACAGTCATTTTGCCTCGTTTCCGTACTCTCATTACTGACGAAGACTACAAAAACTTAAGTCATCTTGTAGAAGAGCATGAAGAAAACTTGATCGGTGAAGGTGGATTCGGAAGACTAATCGATGATGTGGCAGCCATCGAGATGGTTCTTGGCATTTATGACTTGAGCCAATTCACCCCGGCAATTGATTAGTCACAGTTTATAAACAAAGGAACAGTTATGCCTACATCTACAGATCTCTGGGCTGAGATCAAAACATACGAAGATATACTTTTAGAAAAAACCGAAGATGGGATCGGCAAGATTACCATCAATCGTCCTGAAGTACGCAATGCGTTTCGTCCCGAAACGATCATCGAAATGGAAGACGCGTTCAATATCTGCCGCAATGATCCCGATATCGGAGTGATCATTTTAACGGGTGCAGGGAATCTGGCATTTTGTTCCGGCGGTGATCAGCGTGTTCGAGGCCAAGAAGGTTATGTGGGGAAAGATGGAGTTCCCCGCTTGAATGTACTCGACTTGCAGAAACAGATCCGTTCACTGCCAAAGCCTGTCGTTGCTATGGTGGCTGGCTATGCTATTGGCGGCGGACATGTTCTGCATGTGGTATGCGACCTCACCATTGCAGCCGACAATGCAAGGTTTGGTCAGGTAGGTCCCAAGGTCGGGTCGTTTGATGGTGGACTGGGCAGTAGTTATCTAGCACGAATCGTTGGACAAAAGAAAGCTCGCGAAATCTGGTTTCTTTGCCGTCAGTACAGTGCTAAAGAAGCTTTGGACATGGGACTTGTCAACTGTGTTGTTCCTTTAGATAAACTGGAAGAAGAAACAATCAAATGGTGCCGAGAGATGCTGCAGCATTCTCCATTGGCTTTGCGCTGTGTCAAGGCATGCATGAATGCCGATTGCGATGGTCAAGTAGGCTTGCTGGATATGGCAGGAAACGCTACCATGCTTTACTATATGACCGAAGAAGCACAAGAAGGTAAAAAAGCCTTTTTGGAAAAGCGTCCACCTAATTTTAAACAGTTTCCACGTTTACCGTAATCGGAGGAATAAGATGAGATCCTTTACGCAATCACTAGGCGCTGATTTAAAACCCTGGCTGCTGGCAGCCAGGCCTAAAACTTTGCCAATATCATTTATTCCTATCATGGTCGGTACTGTGATTGCCCATGGAGTAGTTGATCAGATCGATTGGGCCATCGCTGTTTTAGCATTGTTATTTTCCATCTTTATTCAGATTGGAACTAACCTGGTCAATGATGCGCTCGATTTCAAAAAAGGGGTCGACACGGATTCCAGGATTGGGCCTAAGAGGATTACACAATCAGGCCTCCTGTCGATGAAGCAAGTTTTACAGGGTGGTTTTTTCTGTTTTGCCCTAGCCTTTCTTTTCGGCATCCCTCTTATAATGCATGGCGGATTTCCTCTTCTTGGAATCATCATCGTTTCCATCTGCTGCGGTTATATTTATACCGGCGGCCCCTGGCCCCTAGCCTATCATGGTATGGGCGAGCTCTTTGTCTTCATCTTCTATGGATTGGTCAGCACTTCGGCTGTCTATTTTCTTCAGACCGGATTTGTAGGACCCTATAGCCTTGTAGCAGGGATTCAGCTAGGATTGCTCGCCTGCGCCCCTATCGCCATCAATAATTTGCGTGATATTAGCAGCGACGCTACATCAAACAAAAAAACATTGGCAGTGAGATTTGGCAAACGGGCTGCTAGGATTGAAATCGCCCTTTTCATATTGCTTCCTTATCTTATCGGCTTTTACTGGATTGAACAAGGGTATCCATTAATGACTCTATTGCCTTTGATCTCCCTTGCAATGGCAATCAGGAATGTGAGATTGATTAATAACACAGAGCCCAGCCCTCAATATAACACATTCCTTGGCTTCAGTGTCTTGCATATGCTATCTTTCGGAATACTATTAGTAATAGGGTATTTGCTTTGAAGTTTAAGGTAGATTATCATATCTATGAATTGCAGAATCGTCATAAACGCGAAGGAGCTCTTTTGCGAGTTGAATTTGAAGATGAGTCGATTGGCTATGCCGATTGCCATCCATGGTCTGAACTTGGCGATCATCATTTAAATGAACAGCTTAATCGTCTCAAGATGAAGGGGCCGACTAATTTAGCTAGATGTTCACTCCATTTTGCAAGGATTGATGCTCAGGCAAGAAAAGACAAAATTGAATTATTATCGGATAAAAATATTCCTAAAAGCCATTATCTCGCTTCAGATTTTCTTGAATGGTGTGAATCAGATGTAAAACGTATTCAAGCTTACGGATATACACATATAAAATTTAAAGTTGGAAGGCAAGTTGATAAAGAAATCGCTATCCTTAACAAGCTATTTAGCAATTCACAATTAAAGCTCCGATTGGATTTCAATGAAATGCTCTCTTATGATCAATTTCGTAGTTATATCACTAAAATTGAGGTATTAAAACCATCCATAGATTTTATTGAGGATCCTTTCCCTTTTCAATTCAATGAAAAGCAATGGGAAAAAATTCAGAATGAGGGTTGGTTTTTGGCTTGTGACAGGCAAGCAGCACTTGCTGTTCATTTTCCCTACGCTGCGGAAGTGATTGTGATAAAGCCGGCGATTCAGGCAGAGTCTGAGTGGAAAAATTGGACTGGGCAAAGAAAAGTTGTTACTTCTTATCTCGATCACCCTTTCGGACAGCTTACTGCTGCTTATGCCGCCTCTCTCATCGATCCACATGCAACCGAAGTACACGGACTTTTATCCCATCATACATATGTCCCAAACCCATTCAGTCAAAAGCTGGCTGATCTTGGACCTGCGTTTAAGGTACCAGATGGCCATGGCTTCGGATTTGAATCAGAACTGGCTAAATTGCAATGGAAAACGCTGTAACTTATGACTGGGATGGTCCTGATTCGTCCATCATGATTAATCCACGCTATTCACAAGAAGAAAAAGATAAATTCGAAAAGATTTTACAAGCAGCGGCAGATTGGCCAGGACATATCTGGCTGTCGACATCAGGGTTCTCTGCCGTTAAATGGGTGGGACTGTCCAAACCCGCCATTTTGTCGTCTGCTATGGCCGTTAATGAACATCTTAACAGCAATGAAAAGGATAAATGGATCCAGATCCTTCCAGACTTTCATGTAGGGGGAATGGGAATCTACGCAAGGGCCTACCTTAGCGGTGCAAGTGTTTTAGACTATAACCAGGGCAATCCTGGCAAATGGAACGCTGCTCGCTTTGTCGACTATATCGATCATCATCAAGGGACCTTGACAGCGCTGGTTCCAACTCAGCTTTATGACTTAGTTCACGAAGAATTAATATCTCCCAAAAGTCTACGCGCTGTAATCATTGGTGGAGGGCGGGTTGACCCGGAATTATACCAACATGCTATCAGACTCGGATGGAAGATCCTCCCAAGTTATGGATTAACAGAATGTGCTTCGCAGGTAGCGACAGCCGAAATAGGATCCTGGAATAAGAAAGAAATTCCCAAATTAAAAATATTATCTCACCTGAAGGCCAATAACATAGAAGGGAAGTTAGCCTTCTCCGGAGAATCTATTTTAAGCCTCTACGCTATCTTGAAAGATGATAGTGTTCAATTGTGGGACCCTAAAATCGATGGGTGGTTTGTCAGCGAGGACCGTGGATCCTACCAAGATGGATATCTTGAAATACAAGGACGGGTCGATTCTATCATCAAAATAGGCGGCGAAAATGTCGACATGGATAGGTTGGAATCAACTCTGCATAATATTAGACTGAAAGCAGGATTCAAAGAAATGATGACTTTGGTTGCCTTTCCCGATGAACGTCTTGGGTTCGTAGTACACCTGGTCGTTGAAGGAAAAGAAAAAGATGTGAAGCCCATTCTGGAGCAGTTTAACAATACTGTGCTGCCTTTCGAGCGAATCAGACATTACCATTTTGTGGACGAGATTCCAAGAAATCATCTGGGAAAGATTGTGAGAGCTGATTTGTTGAAGATTGTTAGAGATGTGTGAAAATTTTAGAGCAGGCAGGATAGTAAGGATGTTTAGGATGGATAGGATGGATAGGATAAAAGAGCAGACAGGATAGTAAGGATATTTAGGATGGATAAGATAAAAGAGCAGACAGGATAGTAAGGATATTTAGGATGGATAAGATAAAAGAGCAGACAGGATAGTAAGGATGTTTAGGATGGATAGGATAAAAGAGCAGACAGGATAGTAAGGATATTTAGGATGGATAAGATAAAAGAGCAGACAGGATAGTAAGGATATTTAGGATATAAAGGATAAAAAACCCAATTTTTAAATTAAAGTTTTTTAAAGATTATCGTGTATGTAAAAACTTGTAAATCCATATACAGGTTTTCGAACTACGAAAGTAATTCTTGTAAGAAAAAATATTTTCCGTCTGCTCTAAATCCTATCCATCCTTATTATCCCTTTCCATCCTGTCTGCTCTAAATCCTATCCATCCTTATTATCCCTTTCCATCCTGTCTGCTCTAAATCCTATCCATCCTTATTATCCCTTTCCATCCTGTCTGCTCTAAATCCTATCCATCCTTATTATCCCTTTCCATCCTGTCTGCTCTAAATCCTATCCATCCTTATTATCCCTTTCCATCCTGTCTGCTCCTTATCTCGAACAGTGTTTAATACGGTCTTGATTTTCTCTGGAATGCCCATCTTTTTCCCCGACTTCTTATCACAAAAAACATGGACAGTTTTCAACTGACAGCACTCAACCTGATCCTGATTAATCCTATAATGGACCGTAAAGGAACTGTTCCTGACACCTTCGATTTCTAGTTCAATGATGCAATTCTTTCCTAGTCTGATAGGGGACAGATAATTGGCTTCTGTTTGCTTGATGGGGACAATCCAATCACTATTTTGGAACCATTCATCCCAACCCATGCCTAGTTCTTTAACAAGATATTTTTCAAACGCGTCATGGGCCATCATAAAGGCATTGGCAAAGAACATGATGCCCGCACTGTCTCCCCAATGAAAAGGAATATAAACTTCATCATTCATCTGTTAGCTGTAGTTGATCGGTTTATAGCCGGTTATTATCGTCGCAATTCCACCTGCCAACGAATAGCTGCCCGTCTTGATGAATCCCGCTTTCTTCAGATCATCTTCTAGGGCCTTGGGTGGAATAAAGGTATGGATGCTCTGCCTCAAATAGTGGTAAGCGTCCTCATTTTTGGTAACCCATCTTCCCAATATCGGCAAAAGAGTCCTTAAGTAAAGCTTATGTCCAAAACGGAGTAGACGGTTTTGAGGCCGTGTTAGTTCCAAAATCCCAAAGCATCCGCCCGGCTTCAAAACTCGATATACTTCTTGGATGCATTGGAAAGGATGATGAACATTCCTGATCCCGTATGCCATCGTAGCGCAATCCATGGTCTGATTTTCAAAAGGAAGTCGCTGGACATCGGCTACGACGTATTCGATTTTATGCTTATGTAGTGGAAGAATTGAAGCTTTCTGCTGGGCACAGGAAAGCATCTCCGGAGAGAAGTCGACAAGGTAAGCTTCACAAGGGACAGAGGCGTATTTAAGGTAGTTGAAGGCGATGTCGCCGGTGCCAGAGCATAAATCCATGATAGTATGAGGTGTTTGGTCGTGTTGGACCCGCCTTACCAGTTCATGGTTCCAGTGGCGATGGAGATAAAAGGACATGACATCGTTGGTTCTATCATACTTTTGAGCGATGCTATTGAACATTGCCTTGATAGTATGAGGACGGTTCTTATTGTAGATTTTCATTTATTTAGACTCCTTATTGGAATCCTCCTCAGCAATAATATCTTGTTGTTCATCAATAAATTTTGGGGCTACAGGTCTAGTTGGGGCTTCCATTTCTTCGGTAGTTTTTTTGATTTGTTCTCTATATTTGTCATATCTGGATTTTCTTCCTGTAATAAGCCAGCCGGCAGCTAAACAAGCGATACCGATCACAATAAGAAGAAAGGTAACGATAAGGGTTAGATATAAATTTGACACACGCGTCTCCTGTAATAAAAAATATTAAGACACATTATCCTAGATACGTCGATTCGAAAGGGGAGCCAGACGCAAGATTTTGGTTCATAACGCATTGAGATGAAGGGGATATATCCAAACGGGTAAGGTCACCTTCATCTCAACACGTTCTGAATCAAAAGACTGCATCTGCCATCCCCTTCCAATCGCCGTTTCTAGGATTATAAAGATGATGTTAACATAGCAAAAAAATGACTATCCTGCAATGAGATTCGGCTTTGATAATGTGCAATGGGTGCAATTAAAACCTACACTTTTAATTATTATGCCTACGTCAGCATAATAATTACACCCCTATGGGTACTTCGAATTGCAATTTGATAGACAATAACAAAGATTTATTTATACTGATGAAAATAAAATAGAGGTTTATATGAGATTATCAAAATATTTATTTGCAATTTTGTGTGTATTGACGTCTTATATTTATGCGCAGGATAATGTTGCGCAGTCTTCATTAGGTATAACCCTTAATTATGCAAAGGGACATCAGGAATTTAAAGACCTTTATTTTAAACAACATGAGAAAGAATTTATCAGACTGGTTAACGAAGGACAGAATCCTAATGCTTTATTTATCGGTTGCAGTGACTCACGCATAGTGCCAGATTTAATCCTGGGGACTAAGCCGGGTGACTTATTTGTCATCAGAACCGCAGGAAATTTTGTACCGACATATGAAGAAGATGAAGATAACGGTGTTTCTGCGACTATTCAGTATGCCATTGAAGTTCTTAAGATTAAGCATATCATTGTTTGTGGACATTCACATTGCGGGGCCATTCAAGGTCTTTACAAAGATCTTAATAATCTAAATATTTTAAAAAGATGGCTTAAGTGGGGAGAAAGTGCGAAGAAGATCGCTTTGCTAACTTCTAAATCGGATATCCTTAAAGAAGAACTTTATGCTATCACAGAACAGCTTTCAGTCATCTACCAGTTGGATCACCTGATGTCATATCCTTTCATAAAATCAGCAGTGAAAAAAGGGGATTTGCAGCTCCATGGCTGGTACTATGAAATTGAGTCAGGTACTATTACATACTATGATCCCGACCTCTACCAGTTTATTCGTTTACAGAAAAAGTAATTTGACTCTAGATTTTACTCTTCGTAGTCATCGAAGTCATCTTCCTCTTCTTCTTCTTCAAAAGCTTCAACGATTTCCTTTTTAGGAACTGGCTTTGGTGCGGCCTTCTTGGGCTTAGGCAAGGCTGAAAGGGGGATATAATCTACCCAAATCGGAGAGCTCCAGGCCATATGCCCATCTTCTTGCGTGACTCTGATGTAGTAATAGACAAACGGGGGTTTTTTGTCTTTGGCGTCGATGCAGACTTTCTCAAGTGATGTAAGATCATCGTATTCGAATTTGAAGTGATAGTCTTCAGGTTCGAAAGTTTTGATTGTTTTTCCATTACGGATGATCTCAATGGTTTTCAGTTTGTGAGTTCCGGCGACATAGCCTGACAGGTGCCTATTGACTGTCAATCCTGGTTTTTCTGCTGTGCTAGTCTCTTTACCCATCGGGACGTTCGCCATGTAAAGTCCGAGAATGATTCTTTCACCGGTTGTGGCATAGCATGAGCGTTGATAGAGCGCTTCAGCTAGGGCTTCACGTGTATGTGTTGGTGAGATGATGGCAGTGAGTCCGGGGGTATACTGAACCTGATCGCTTTCAAAAAGGTTACCAAAGGCGCCGCGGTCATCGAGTCCACCCGCGACAAATCCGAAGCGGCAGTTGGACAGAAGAGCTTTCTGGATAGATCCTTCGATGGCTTCTTGAACGCCTGATTTGCTTTTGCAGTCGATTGGAAGGGTGTTGCCTTCTTTTTTAGTTCTTTCACTACTTCCCCAGGCATTGTAGATTTCGACTACTCTTTCGAAGTCGGGATCGAAATCAGAGAAGTCGTAAGTTCTCCCTTTGGCCATCGTAAAGGATGGAATGGAGATGATTTCTTTTGGAGAAAAACTTTTGTAAAGCTTTTTTAGAGTGCTGTTTTTAAGATCTTTTTTGCGTAGGATCGGTTTATTGTCTTTGGTATATACGAGAAGTCGCAATCCTTCGCTTTTATTGACACCTTGCCACTGGAACCCGAGAAGGGTAGTGAAGCGGTCTTCTTCGTTAAATTCTGATACTGTTTGTGAAATCTGTTTCCATGTTTCATTTGGAGTCTCTTCGATGCTTTCCAGAGGTGATGGGCCGTAGAAGTTGAATGCACGGTCATCGCGGAAGTATCGCATGCAGTTTTCGATATTTTCAGCAGAATCGTACCTATCGGATTCACCATGGAGAAGTCCCCAGAAGAGATGTTTACTGTTTTCGGAAAAACATTGGATAGGAGAAGAGCGGAATACCTGCTTAGTCGTCTTATTACGCAGCAAGATGGTATAGACACCATCATCATTGAAATAGAGGTTGGGTAGAGAGATGAATCCAGTTTCAGGGACGAAAAGCTTCCAGTTGAGGTTTTCCCTCAGATGTTCGTGAGATAACTCGATCAAGGTATCGTCTGGGGCGTTGTTGGTCAAGTTGCCGTATTGATCCTCAAAGCGGACAATGACATCAAAACGTTTGTTTTTGACGACAAAAGAGGGTGTTAGGATCCGTATATTGGCTAGTTCGCCGCCTCTGATGTCCATTGAAAAGATTTCATGTTCATCGAAGTTTCCTTTTCCAGAAGGATCCACATAAAGGAGAAATGGCCTGCGGCGTTGAGCGACTGATTGTGCTCTAATCGTACCTGGATTTTTTTTGCTATCTCCTTCCTTAGCACCTAAGATGATAGTGAAATGCTTGCCGGATTCTAATGGAAGGGGCAAGATAAATTGAAAATGGGGGGTAAAGCTTTCAGGCACTTCGACTTCTTCAGCCTCAAGAATTTTACCTTTGCCCATCTCTGCATAGATCACACCACCAGCTTTTTTCAAATTTGTACTAGGAATTTCCCAATCAATATCTCTTCCAGGAGATTGCATATCGAATCTGAGAATAGTACCCTTTGGTAGGGTAACAGAAGGAGTATAAATAAATTTCCATGTTTTGGCTTCGCCGGCTGTGGCTAGATTAGGTTCGCAATAACAAATGGATCGTCGCATGGGTAAGATACCTTTAGTTTTTCATCTTTAATGTAAATTATTTTGCCCTTTTTCCCATTGTTTTGCAAGGGGAACTGCAAAGACTAAACGGCGTACTCGACTACTCTTTTCTCACGGATCACCGTTACTTTGATTTTACCCGGATAACTTAGTTCGTTTTCGATCCGTTTGGTCAAGTCGCGGGCAAGGTTGACAACGCCGGCATCATCGATCTCATCTGGAAGGACAACGATGCGGATTTCTCTACCGGCCTGCATAGCATAGGCTTTTTCAATTCCAGGATATTCCAAGGCAATATCTTCAAGTTTTTTAAGTCGTTTGATATATTCCTCAACAGCTTCGATGCGGGCTCCCACACGTGATGCTGAAATGGCATCGGCTGCGCTGCAGAGGTCAGCTTCAATGGTAAGGGGAGGCATCTCATGGTGGTGGCAACCGATTCCATTGGCAATGTCTTTGCTTTCACCGTATTTCAAAGCTAGGTCATGGCCGATAACAGCATGTGAGCCTTCTATTTCATGAGTGACCGCTTTACCCATATCATGAAGGAGTCCGATCCTTTTTGCTGCACGGATATCAAGTCCCAGTTCAGCTGCCATAAGTCCCATCAGGTGGGAGACTTCAAGGGAATGCTCAAGGACGTTTTGACCATAGCTGTAGCGGAATTTCAGCTTGCCAAGCAAGGTGATAATCTCGGGATGAAGGTTCATAGCTCCAGCGCGCAGAGCAGCATCTTCTCCATACTGTTTGATCAACTTGTGAATGTTGTTAGATGATTTTTCTACCACCTCTTCGATGCGTGTAGGATGGATCCTTCCATCCTGTATAAGCTCTGTCAAAGCCATTTTGGCGATGTGCTTTCTGACTGGATCAAATCCGGACAGGACAACAGCATTCGGAGTGTCATCAATAATGAAGTTGATTCCAGTCTCTCTTTCGAGGGCACGGATGTTTCTTCCTTCGCGGCCGATGATCCGTCCTTTCATCTCTTCGTTGGGGATAGCGACAGTGCATACAGTATTCTCAGAGGCGCATGCGACCGCCAGACGGTTAATAGCTGTTGCAATGATCCCTGCAGCAATTTTATCTGCTTCTTCTTCAGCTTCTTTCTTGGTGCGGCGGATCAGGTTGGCAGCGTCTGTTTTGACATCATTTGTCAGCCTGTTGAGGAGCATGTCTTTAGCTTCAGTGCTGCTAAGTCCGGATGATTTCTCTAACTGACTAATGAGTTGGGCATGAACTTCAGCAACACTCTTTTTTTCATCATCGACCTGAGCTTTTCTTCCGATGAGGACAGCTTCGCGTTTTTCAATGTCGGAGAGTTTCTTTTCGACCAGATTCATGCGGCTTTCGAGTTTGTCTTCACGAGCTTTAAGCCGTTCTTCTTCGCGTTGGACTTTTTTTCGTTCACCCTGCCATAGCTGCTCGAGTTCACGCTGCTGCTCAACTTGTTTTTGTTTTAGGGTTATCTCAACAACTCTTTTTAATTCTGACGATTCTTGTTCTGCACGTGAAATAATGCTTGAGGAAAGCTGTTTGATGCCTCCTAATGCGAAGCGATAATATACCCAAAAACCGAGTGCACCTAGTCCATTGCCAACAAAGAAAATCAGCAAATATATAGCGATTTGATTTTCATTCATGTTTGTTCTCAATTAAATATTGATGATCAGTCTCAGATTTCCAACTTAACTAACTTAAAAACAATGACTTATGAAATATTATTATTATATGGAAGCCGAGTACGTTGCAGCATAGCTTACTTGGGATTAAAGAACAATGGGAGAGAAAGGCTAACTCTTAATTGGCTTGAGACTGAGTTTTTCGACCCGCCGGTCGCTGGAGCGGATCACTTCTATTTCGAAGTCATCTTTGCGAAGGACAAATCCTTTATGAGGGACAGTCCCGGTTTCATGAAAGAGAAAGCCGCCGATCGTATCGTAATCGCCATCATGAGGGATTTTAATATTCAGTTGCTCTTCCAATTCATGGATGTTCATACGGCCATCGACCAGCCAGCCTCCATCCGGAAGAGCTATAAAAAGGGTCTCCTGATCATCATATTCATCTGCGATATCTCCTACTATGGTCTCCAGGATGTCTTCGATGGTCACAATCCCTTCAGTACCTCCGTATTCGTCGACAACGATGGCTAGATGTACTTGCTGCTTGCGAAATTCCTGCAATAGATGAGAGATTTTCTTTGTTTCCGGAGTGTATAGCACATTTTTCAAAATAGAGGAAATGGGGGCTTTAATACTTTTACGTTCACCTGTAGAAACGTATTCCATATACTGGGATAAGATATCCTTATACATTAAAACACCGACAATATTATCAAGTGTATCTTTATAGACAGGCGTGCGGCTAAAGCCTTCATTTCGGAGTGTTTTGGAGGCCTCTTCAATGGTGGTATCGGCTTCCAGACTGAAAACATCGATGCGGGGTACCATCACTTCACGCGCTATCCTGTCTTTGAATTCTATGACCGATTCGATCAGTTTCTTATCATGAGGATCTTGAGGATTGAAGTCAGACTCCTCAATCATTTCTATTAACTCTTCCTTGGTCTCGTCCGGATTATCGATGATGGTATGCAGGTAGACTGTTTTTGAAAAGAGGCGGGAAAACTTCAAAAAGAGGTATGTTAAAGGGAAGATAACGATCATAAAGATGGATGCAATCGGTGCACAGACGAAAAGGGCAGGGACAGGAAAGTGACTTGACAGGATACGTGAAAGGTGATCTCCTATAAAAAAATAGAGAAAAAAGAATCCGATTAAATTTAAAATCCCCATTGGCCAATTGACACTTAAAGTTCCGGCTTCATCGGTCCATTGAATGCTCCCGATATTGACCAAAATCAGGATAGAGAAGGCGGCATAGAAAAATCTGACAGTATTTTGTGCGAAGGTGGCAGCGAAGAAAAACTCTTCATATTCCTGACTATGGAAGAAAATCTGATGCAGGTACCTGTAAAAGAAAAGTTTTCCTACGGTGTCTAAATGCTTTTTGGAATCTTTTTTATTGAGCCTTCGCAAAGAGGAATGGACAGCCGTCAGGCAGAAAAGTCCTATCAGCAATATGAATAAGATGATGAATAAAGCAGTAAGGGACAAGTAACTCTCCTTCTAATCGTTAAGCTCACTATAACAAAATAATATTAAAAAGGGAATAGTGCTACTTTTCCGAGAGAATCTTGTCGATCAATGTTTGATCGAGGCAACGAGGCAGTTCAAGGGCTTCTCTTTCCTTCGCAATGAACTCGCCTGCAATTTTGATCCGGGCATGCAGTTCAGACCAATCACGGGCCTGTGCCGAACCTATAATCAAATTAACGCCCGGTTGTGCCAGGTTGTAACTCTTCTTTTTGAGATTTAATCGATACGACTCCATTTTCTGCATCCGTTGCGTCCGGAGATTGATATCTTGAAGTTCCTTTGCCGCAACTGTTAGCTCTGCTTTCTTTGCCAAAAGCAGCTCCGTCAGTTCATGAATATTGGGAGGGTTCTCCAGGTTGATGAGGTGTTGCTCCATCACCCCTAGTTGATCTTCGAGACAGATTTTCTGTTCTTCCAGTTTGGTATGGGCGACGGAACTCATTTTTTGGATGCCTAAATTTAAGAGTGAGTGGGCTGCGTCGATTGTAGAGGTATTTGCATTAAATACGTTCGCCTTTTCGATAATATAATCGATGACCGTAGGGTCAAAAGCAATTTTTGTATTTGAACTTTCCAAATAGTATGAAATGAAAGTTTTGATTTGCTCATCCGCCATGGTGTCTACATGGATGATTTTAAATCGGCGATCGACAATCATACTCTGGTTTTTAATATATGCTTCGTACTCTTGTATGGTCGTCGCACCTATCACATATTTAAAATCCTGACAAAACGTTTTGATATCATCACATGCCGTTCCATACAATCCTTCAATTTTAAATAGTGAATGGAATTCATCGAAGAAAAAAACAGCTTTGTTCCTATGCCTTTTAAAACATTCTTCAACATCAGGAAGGTTGACTACATCATAACCTCCCTTCTTAAGTCTAGTTCCATTACAGGTGAAAACATTCGCATCTTTCATAAATGAACAAACCTTTCCTAATGAAATCTGTTCAGCTAAAGAGCGGGCGATCCAGGACTTTCCCGAGCCCGGTTTTCCGACTAAGATAACCCCTTTTTTTGCCTGGAATGCCTCTTCTATCTTCTTCAAAATATCTCGTCTTGGATAAATCGGATTATTTTCACGGAGCAGATCGACGGTAAGATTTGCTAATCCGGGATAATCAATCGGACAAGGCTTCCAATAGCGGTTGTAGGCCACAAGGGCTGTAATTGATGCGATAGTAGCAACAGAGGTAAGGATCAGGGCGGTGGACTTATATTGAATATAAGAATAAATCAGTGCAAATATTGCAGCCGGATAGGTGAGTAACTTCCAATACGTATCCATCTTGCTCCGAGCTTCCATAGCAGCATAGGGACCTCCATAATCTTTAAACCTATTACGTTTTTGCCGTGTCACGTCGTCGATGCCTAATATGGCCAACAGCACTTCCAGAAATTGATGTATAAAGTACTTCGATTCAATGATAAATTCTTTTGAGATTGCCCTCGCCTCCTTTTCAAGGCCCCTATTCGTGGCTGTCGATTTTGTGAGCGCTTTGCTCTTAAAAGTTGCTGCAGCCATCTCTTCAGTGTTGAATCCGGAAAGATTGAGCAGAAGGTTTTCGTTTAACAAACTTAAGCAAATTTGGAAATAATAGTCTATTTCTTTGCTGTCGCCATCAGCCATCAATTTAAAGATAAACTCCTTCATCGTTTCTTTGGGAAGGGTTGACAACAGCTTTTTCATTTGCCCGGCTGACCACGACCGGCTGTGGGCTAACTTAAACCCATATTTAAGATCTGCGATTTGCTGATCGGATAGTTCAGAATGGATTGCCTGTCTGGCGATGTTAGTAATCCGATTTTCCAGACTTGGGTTGATCCGGAAAAAATGATCACAAATAGGACGAATGAGTGAATTTGTGCTTAATGAAATAGATAGAGACATAATAATACCATAGTTTTTAGTTTTTTGATAAACAGTGTAGATTATCAATTAATTAAACTCAAACTATATTGAATCTATGGGTTATCACCAGTCGCCCTCCGTTTCACTACGAGCTCTAGGAGAGTACAACTTTTAATCACACCCTGAATCTGTTCTTCATTATTTTGACTTAAGAGACTAGGATGAGCCCACTCTTCCTGAGCTTGTCCATATGGCGCTTTTCGGCCATGCGCATTTCTTGCCTGTCGTGGTCTTGGATATCGTCATAGCCCATTAGGTGAAGCAGACCATGGACGATATAGAGGGTTGTTTCTTCATAGGGGTCCATTTGATGCTCATTTGCATATCGGATGGCTGTTTTCGGGCAGACGAAGACTTCACCTAAAACTGCATATTCAGACCCTTCGTCCAGGTCCATGGGAAAAGAGATGCAATCAGTGGGTGTGGGATCTTCAAAGTAATCTTTGTGAAGTTGACAGATCGTGAGGGTATCGACAAGATAGATGTAGACTTCATTAGAAGTAATACCTTCTTCTTTTACTACCTGAGTGGCAATTTTCTCGATCTGAGAAGTATCTACAGATAAGTCGCTTTGTTCATTAGAGATGATAACTATCATAAAAAATTCGGAATTCAAAATTCGGAATTCGAAAACTAAGGAAGGTAGAATGTAGAATGTAGAACATCGACTTTTGCTTGCGAAGCCTTGGAGTGCGGTGCTCTGCACCGCCTTCCGGCGCAATTGTGAGGACCATTCTTACTGTAAATATTGCTGTAATGCCACCGGCGCTATTTGTAAACTCCAGTGGCTTCCACAATAGTGCCGGAAGGCGGTGCAGAGCACCGCACTCCAAGGCTTCGCAAGCAATTCAACCTTCTACCTTCCCTAGTTTCCGAATTCTGAATTTAATTATGCAATTTTTGGTGTTTTGGGAAGGCCGGTGATTTTTTTGTTTTCATCTTCTTTCCAGCGACCGAGCTTCTTCAAGACGTCGATTCTTTCAAAACGCTTGAGGACATTTCTCTTAGTAGCTGCTTTACCGCTTCCGTAACTTGGATGTCTTGACATGACAATTAACCCTTTCTTACTTATTTGATTTTTGGAATAAAAATTGAACCGGCCAATTCACCTTCTACGGCGTTAGGAACAGCCTTAAAACCATTTTTAAGATTGTCCTTCAATGGACCTGTTTTTTTAGAGGGAGCACGTGTTTTCCGTGGAAATCGGCTGCGTCTTTCCGCTTGTTTGCTAATTCGAACCATAATTTTTCTCCTGTAAATGAGCAGAATTATAGTGATATAGGGGAAAAACCGCAAGTAAAATTTCGGATTTGAATAAATTCGGGTGCAATTTCAAACGTCCTCTTTTAATTGTACCTGAATTGTTTATCTTCTCAAGATTTTTATTTTAAAATAATTAAGAATATGTTAAAATTAATATCTAATAAAGGAGAAATATGGCTATATATCGATCTGATAGTAGTTTATCTAAATGCGATCCTAATGTCTATAACGGTCTTTATGGTTCTGCGAAGCCAAGGGCTCCGGTTCAGGAATCAAGGCCGAGTGTACCCAAGGATACGCTTGAATTCTCAGGAGATCAGCTGAAGAAAGAGGCATTAGGTCGATTAAGGCATAAAACTAAATATGTTATTTTTAAAAATAGTTTTATGCGAATAGGAAATGTCCTGTTCGTCGCCGTGGCTTTTACTCCTTATATGCTCTTATATAAACTGCCGAAATGGGTGATGGTAGAATTTTTCCCATTGCTGACTTCTAAAATCATGATATTTACCGGTAAGATTACAAATAAAGTCAGGAAAGGTATTGGCTTTTGCAAGCAGAAATCTGTTCAAGTGATAGAGTTTTTTAGACAAATGGCAGCGCCCTTGATTCAGCCGCTTGTCAATATCTGGAAGGCTATGCAGAATAGCATTAGGAGATTCCGTCACCAAATTCAAAAGGTCATTAATCAGGTTAGGGAAAAGGTCAATGCCGTTGTAAACGTACCATCTTCTGCAATTAATTTTATTGGAGAAAAAATTTCAAACAGATTCAACAAGGTGAAGTCGGCGGTGTTGGAAAGGGGAGTAAAAGTTAAAAACCGTATCGCTGAAATACTTGGTGCGATCAAAAGTTTCCCACAGGCTCTTGTACAATGGAGTACCGTCCAATTAAGGAATTTGCAGGAATACCTGCTCCGCTGGCCAAGAAAGTGGAAAACCAATTTCCGGACATCTCAGCGTATTGCTAAGGTAGTGACAGAATGGCTTTCTCAGAAATTACAGCAATTAAAAGAACAGCTGAAGCAAATGAATCTTCCTTCAACGGATTCCTATAGCAAAACGTTCAAACCACGCTTGGAAAGAGTGATGAGTCACTTAAACGGGTGGCTAAAAAACGGACGTGACAATCTTGATCGGAGAAAAAAAAGATTTGTACAAGCCCTTAAATCGGTAGAAGGAAAAATACGTGCAATCAGTCTGCAGCAATTGTATGACGCGATTCATTCCTTTGCCGGGTTTATAGGATTTGCCGATCTGTGGCTGAAGTTCAAGGAAAAATTCTTGATTAAATTTATTGTGAAGGCCTTGTTGACCGGATCCCTTAAAATTGCCTCCTTTGCATCATTGCTGATGTTGCAGTTGACACGCTACTTAACCGGTGGATTATTCAATGCTGTCGAGTATATATTGACAGGTCTGAGTTGGGTTGTCAGTCATTTTACGCAAGGACTGGATATGGTGATGTCCAAACTGACGAATCTATTTGCTTTCATTGGAAAGAGTATCCGCAAGTCCATATATCTTTGCTTGCTTATGTTCGTGATGGCAATCATCATTCTCTTTTGGGGAATGAGGTCCGCCAAGAGAGCGCTAGATTATCAATTTGGAATTAAGTCATCATAAATCTAAAAGGGCGGCGCAGCCTTTACTTCCAATCGCCGTTTCTAGGTTAACCTACTCTTGCAGCTATTTCCACCATAAAGTCGAGGAAGCGGCGGATTTTGATGTGGATGTGAGAAGCTGGACAATAGGACATGTGGACCGGGATTGTTTTTTCCTGTTCAGTGTATTTTTGTAAAATCTCGATAATAAGTGTGTGTAATAACAAAGCGCCGGCTGAGCCGGCGCACTCCAAAAGCGGCTGCGCCGCGCTATTTTTTCACAGTCTCAGAGCACGGCACTCCAAGTCTTCGCAAGCAATGCTTCGTGCCCCTTTCCTTAGCCTTCATCCTTCCGCCCTGACGACGACGTTGACGCCTAATTCTTTGTAGGCATCGAGTTTGCGTCGGGAGAGGTTTGTTTTGTCGGGGGAAGACTCGTCGAGTAATTCGTAGACTTCCTGGAATTGCTGGAACGTCGGATGAAGACCATGGCAGAGGTTGAGAAGCCGTTCGGCCTGATTGAGGTTTTCTCCGTTATTAAAGGTGATGACGATCCACTCCTTAGACGATTTTTGAGTGATGGCATGTGGGATGAAGCTGTCTGCCGGTGATTTCCAGAGAAGTGTGTCAATAAATTGGGCTGCTTCTGCATTGGGTACAGCGATCAGCAGTTTTTTCTCTTGGGCAATTGATTCTTGTGCCTTATTGCAGATCAGCTGTAGCTTTCTTTGGTTGTCTTTGACAGGATAGAAAAATATCTTACTTTTCATTTTATTTCCGGTGTGGTTGAAGTTGTGAATTCAGGCATGGCGATACCGCAGGAGACGACGAATTTCATGGCTTCATCGGCTTTCATGGTTGAGTAGATCAGTTGGCTTTTTTTAAACATCAGCATGAAGCCGACAGTCGGATTGGGTGTTCCGGGTATATAGACAGGGACTACTTCTTCGTCACCCCGGCTGGTGTTGACTATGAACGGATCTTTGGTGATGAGGCCGACGCTGAGAGTATTTGCACTGGGGAAGGGGACAAGCACCACTTGTGAAAAAGAACTAGAAGAGGTGGAAAAAAGGCTGCTGACTACATCTTGGCATGCTTTATAGACCTTATTGATGACAGGCATTCTATGAAAAAGATAGTCATTGATCCTGAAGATATAATTGAATAAAAAAGCATTGCCGATTAGTCCGAAAATAAAAACCACGAGCACTATAACTACAATAATCAGAATTTTGCTAGCGATGATAACGAGAGTGGGCTGGGAGACGATCTCTTGTTGGATGAGAAATGATTCTGTCAAACTTAGGAAAGGTTTGGTCAGGATATTCACTAAGAATCCGACAATCAAAAATGTGATAATGACCGGTAAAAGGATGCCTAGTCCGGCAGTGAAATACTTTTTCATAGTCTACTCCTGCGGGGCGGCAAATTTGTTTTCTAGTGGCATTGGATCTTCCGATATGTGGTGGATGACATTGAAGTCGGGCATGATAACGCCGCAAGAGATGACATATTTAAATGCGTCTTCCACTTTCATGTCGAGAAAGATAAGGTCTTGCTTTTTGTATATAACCATAAAGCCGGAGGTGGGATTGGGAGTTGTCGGAACGAAGACAGCGACAGCGTCTTCGAAATCTGTTTGTTTGAGTCCGGGAATCTCTTCCCTTGTGACAAGTCCGATGGAATAGCTTTCAGGGTTAGGGAAACGTACCAGGACAACCTGTTTGAATGATTTGGTTTCGGAGGTAAAGATCGTTTTGATTACATCCTTGGAAGTTTTGTAGATAGTACTGACGAGGGGAATGTACCGGACGATATATTCGGCAAATTTAATCATGGTATGAAAGAAAAACCAGCGGGCGATAATGCCTAGTCCTATTGTGATGAAGAAAAGGCTGACCAGGATAAGAAGCTGGGCGACGAGGTTCTGCAATTGTTCCGCGTTGAAGAAAAGGAATCCGTTTTCGAACAGACCATAATGGCCAAAAACCGTTTTAACTAACCCTAAAAAGGGGACAGTTAGGAGATTGAATACAAAGATGACGATAGCAATCGTCAAAGTGACAGGTAGTAAAATCACTAGTCCTGTGATGAAACATCTTTTCATATCGTTCCTTATGAGTCCCGGTAGAGACGGCATATGTCTATGACGCTTTTTTTAACGTCGTTTTTTGCTTTGGGCTAAGCGTGAGATTATATCCATTGGGCTTTCATGCTTTACAGCTTTGCTTTTTTGATCCTTTTCTTTTGTGATAGGAGCTTTCTTTTGGAGTGTTGCTTTTTTGGGAGGTGTATTCTTTATAGGTGTTTCTTTTTTAGAGGGAGTTTTCTTTGTTGGTGCTTCTTTTTTAGCAGGTGTTTTCCTTTTTGGAGTTTCTTTTTTGACCGGAGTCTTCTTTTCTTTTAGCTCTTCTGTTTTTGGTTTGAGCATTTTGCCTTTTACCTTCCGTTCTCCGCCTCTCGTCTTGCTCTGCTCGCCTTTAGCTCTCCGCTCTCTGCCTTTAGCTTTCTGTTCTATGCCTTTAATCTTCTGTTCTGATTCTATTATGTACCATTTTGTTTCTTGGACGACGAAGTTAATTTCTTTAAGCATCACTGTGAGACGGCTACCTGGAGAGAAGAGTCCACCTGTTCTGGAACCACGCAGGGCCATGAGTTCATCTTCATAAACGTAATAATCATCGCCAAGTTCTGAGATATGGATGAATCCTTCTAGCAAGAGATCGATGATTTCAAAGTAAATACCGAAGTTTTTAACTTTTGTGATGATCCCTTCATACTCGCGGTGGGGGTCTTTCTCGTACATCTCTTGGAGGAGGCGCAGTTTTTTGAGCAGCAAGACATTGTTTTCTGCCTTGGCGCTGATCCGTTCCTGTTCTGAGCATTGCGTAGCTATTTGCTGCAGGTGTTCTAAATCGTAGGATTGTTCGAAGAGAATTCGGTGAACTACCAGGTCGACGTATCGTCTGATTGGGCTGGTGAAGTGGCAATAGTGCGTCAGGCTAAGTCCGTAGTGGCCAATGTTTTCGGCTGAGTACGCTGCAAGTCTCATTCTTCTGATGTAGCTGGAGGCTAGATAGTTGCTGAAAGTGGACTCTCCGGCCTCTTCAAACAACTTTTGTAAGTCTTTGGGCGTTGGTATATCTGGAAGCTTAAATCCAAAGGCAGCAGCCAATAGAGAAAAATCTCGCAGGTTTTCTTCTGCCGGGACATCATGCACCCGATAAGTCAGATGCTTGCCCCGTTCGCTGAGGTCCCAGGCAACTATTTCATTGGCTTTGAGCATGAACTCTTCGATCATCTGGTGGGTGATGTCATATGTGACGTAATCAGTACCGGTAGGTTTACCTTTTTCATCAATCAGAACGACTAATTCAGGCAATGAAAATTCGATGCTTCCTCTTTCATACCGTTTTTGTTTCAGCAGGCGGCACAGCTCGACCATTAAATTCAGCATCGGTAGATGGGGGCTTTCTAACTCTCCATCTAAGACTTTTTTGGCTTCTTTATAGGTGAACCTCTTGGCACTTTTAATGACAGTCTTGGCCATTCGGTAGTCTAGTAAATTGCCTTTCGGATCTATGCGCATCATAACAGATACGGTCAAACGGTTGACGTTGGGTTTAAGGCTACATAGATTTTCAGACAAGGCTGCCGGGAGCATAGGTATGCAAGTCCCAGGGAAGTAAGTTGAGTTACATCGGACCTTAGCTTCTTCATCCAATGCAGTGCCCGGTTTGACGTAGGATGAGACGTCGGCTATATGTACACCTAAACTGTAAATACCATCTTCATCTTTGGTAAGGCTGATGGCATCGTCAAAGTCTTTTGCGGTGTCAGGATCGATCGTGACTGTTGTGTATTCACGCAGGTCTTCGCGGTTTTTTATCTCATGTGCCGATACTTGCTTGCCCAGTTTAAGCGCCTCTTCGACAACTTCTTTGGGGAAGTCGGACCGGAGCTCGAATTCTTCGATGGCCGCAGGAATATCACAAGAAGGATCAGATATGTGTCCAATATAGTGTGAAAAGCGGCAAATTGTTTCTGTTTCTTTTGATCCCCAGTCGACTACTTCCATGACGATCCTGTCACCGACATTTAATTGTCTTTCGGTTGTATGCTGCAAAATGACCATCTGTTGTGTTCCGAGCAGGGGAACATGAATCATAAATTGGTCGTAGCGGTCAATGCCGCGGATGATACCGGCCATGTGGGTCCGTCCACGGGAGAGGATAGACAAAATTTTTCCTTCAGGACCTTTTTCAGAGATCTGTTCACTGACAATAACTTCAACGATGTCGCCGTCAACTGCATTTTTGGTCAAATGCTTCGGGATGAAAATGTCTTGCCCATAAAGTTCAGCATTGTCGAGTTGGACAAAACCAAAACCTCGGGCATGCATCCTAACAACACCTTTTAAAAGTTCTGATTTTAATGTGACCCAGGAGTATTTGCCTTCTAAGAGTTCAATCAATTTTAGTTCGATTAACTTATCAAGAACTTCTTTAAAGAGACCTTTATGTAATTCTGGAAGGGAGAGGCGAGACATTAACTCTTGTTCAGTCAATGGGCGAAAATTTTTGCCCCCAATGAACTGTTCGGTAGTCTTCAATAAATTTTGAAAAAGCTTTTCTTCTTTTCCTGGTCGGACCGGAGTTTCTATTTTTTTTGACTTTTTGCTACTTTTTACCATACAATTATTGTACCATTATATATTAAAGGTAATGATACCATAACGATATTTAAAAGTCGAAGCAATAGAGGAACATGAAATACGATCATCAGCAGATAGAAGCCAAATGGCAAAAATATTGGCTAGAGCACAAAACATTTAAAACCAATAACGATTATACCAAGCCTAAGTATTACGTTCTGGACATGTTCCCTTATCCGTCTGGAGCGGGACTCCATGTCGGACATGTCGTGGGCTATACAGCCACGGATATCCTTGCCAGATTTATGCGCAATAAAGGATATAATGTTCTCCATCCGATGGGCTGGGACAGCTTTGGGCTCCCGGCAGAACAATATGCTATACGTACCGGAACCCATCCTGCCAAATCGACAAAAGAAAACATCGATACCTACCGCCGCCAGCTCCGTTCCTTGGGCTTCAGTTATGACTGGGACCGCGAAATCGCGACGAGCGATCCAACCTATTATAAGTGGACCCAGTGGATTTTCACTAAATTACATGAAAAAGGGTTGGCCTATGAGGCTGAAATGGCGGTCAACTTCTGTCCTGCCTTAGGAACAGTCTTAGCCAATGAAGAGGTGGAAAATGGGAAAGCTAAAGAAGGAGGACATCCCATTGAACGGCGTCCCTTGAGACAATGGATCTTAAGAATTACCGCTTATGCTGACCGTCTGCTGGAAGATTTGGACCTGCTGGACTGGCCTGAAAGCTTAAAGAAATTACAGATCAACTGGATCGGCAAAAGCAAAGGGGCCCATGTCGACTTCAGGGAAGCTAGTACGGGCGAGACGATAACGGTATTCACAACGCGTCCAGACACACTTTTTGGAGCTACCTATATGGTGTTGGCTCCAGAGCACCCACTGGTCAACAAAATAACAACGCCGCAACAGAAAAACGCAATTGAAGAATACAAAACAAAAGCTATAGGGAAAAGCGACTTCGACAGGACCGAGCTTAACCTCGACAAAACAGGTGTCTTTACTGGCGGTTATGCAATCAACCCTGTCAATGAGCAGAAAATCCCCATCTGGATTTCAGACTACGTGTTAATGGGGTATGGGACAGGCTGCATCATGGCAGTCCCAGCCCATGATGAGAGAGATTTTGATTTCGCCAAGAAGTTTAACTTACCCGTTATTCCAGTGTTTGATCCTGTCGATGCAGAAGGACTGCAAAGGCAAAAGGTCATCATGGGAAATGAATGCTGGAGTGGCGATGGCGTCTCGATCAATAGCTCCCACGAAAACCTTTCACTAAATGGCCTGAAGGTCGAAGATGCAAAGAAAAAGATCATCGGCTGGCTAGAAAAGCACCATAAAGGAAAAGCGGCTATTACATATAAACTGCGCGACTGGCTATTTTCCCGTCAACGCTACTGGGGTGAGCCTTTCCCGATCCTTAAATTTGAAGATGGTTCCGTAAGATTGCTGGACGATGATGAACTCCCGCTTACACCTCCTGAATTAACCAACTATAAGCCGACAGCCGATGGACAAAGTCCTTTGGCGCAGGCAAAACAGTGGGTCGAGATCGTCGATACCAAGACAGGCAAGAAGGCCATGCGAGAAACCCATATTATGCCTCAATGGGCCGGTTCCTGCTGGTATTATCTTAGATTTTGCGATCCACATAACACCAAGGAAGCATGGAGCAAAGAAGCAGACAACTATTGGCTGCCTGTCGACTTGTATGTTGGCGGCGTTGAACATGCTGTATTACATCTTCTCTATGCCCGCTTCTGGCATAAGGTGCTGTATGATTGCGGTTTCGTCCATACAAAGGAGCCTTTCCAGAAGTTGCGCAACCAGGGATTGATCGTATCCAGATCTTTCCAGAATAGCACCAGAGCTTATGTCGAACCTAAAGATGTGCTGGAAAAAGATGGCAAATATTTTGACACTCGCACCGGCGAGGAACTCACGAGCCAGATCGAAAAGATGTCTAAGTCAAAGTTGAATGGAGTCACACCTGATGAGATCATTCAGGAGTATGGCGCTGATGCTTTACGCCTCTATGAGATGTTCATGGGACCTATCGAAAAAGAAAAAGCATGGAATACCGATGCTGTATCTGGTTCAAGACGCTTCCTCAACCGTTTTTATGATATGGCGTTTTCTGATAAGGTAACAGACAAGACCGGCGAAGAAGCGCTAAAGCTAGGACATCGTCTTGTCCACGGAGTAAAGAAGGACACCGAAAGCCTCCAATTTAATACTGCCATTGCCAAGATGATGGAGTTCATGAATGACTTCACCAAGCTTCCTGAATATCCCAAAGCTGTGATCCAAATGGCCACACAGTGTCTGGCCCCTTATGCGCCCCATTTGGCAGAAGAAGTATGGCACAATCTTGGCTGCAAAGGGGAGCTGGCTTATGCCGCCTTCCCGGAAGCAGATGAGAAATATCTGCAGGATGAAGTGATCACCTATGTTGTGCAGATCAATGGTAAGTTGCGCGGACGCTTTGATCTTCCCAAGGATCAGCCCCAAGAGGCTGTCATGGATGCTGCCGGCAAGAATCCTCATATCCACCAATACATTGAGGGTAAGGAAATTGACAAGGTCATCTTCGTGCCCAACAAGCTCCTCAACATCGTATTGAAATAGATCAGACAAATACTTAGATTAATGAGTGGGGACGTAAAAGAGGGTCGTAGTTTGACGAAGCTATTCTTGTCTCTCTTGTTGAGTTCGATTTACGATCCCCATTAACAGATTTAATGATCGATTGATTTTTTGTGCACAAATATTTTAGAATGAAATAAAGGATAAATAATGGATTCTGAAATGATTGAGTTACAGCAGAAAAATGAAGCGCTTACCAAGGCGAATGCTGAATTAATTGCATTCAAGCAAGAGTACTTTTCGGCTAAGCAAAGCTTGAATAGAATGAGTGTTCGATTGCGTAAATTATGCAAAAAGTTAACCCCAGCCAATGAAATAGTCACAGAGATGCAAAAAATCGCTGAAGAAATCCGAGAACTTGCCAAAAAAGCCACCTCAGAAAAAGAGAAGAAGACTGAATCTGAATTCTAAATTTGTCTCGCAAGTCTTTTGTCTTCTCTTTGGCAGTTGATGTAGCTTGGCAATATCGTCTGACTTCGCTCGATCATAATATTGAAGAATCATTCTCGTCGTTTGGTAGTGAGTTTACCATTGAGGGGGTCCCCATGTCACGCAACAGCGTCGATGGTGTTGTTAATTTTTCTTATTTGATTGCCCACTCCTGGACAATCTATGCTGAGGCTGCTGGTCAGCGGTGGTCGAATGATTCCTCCTATAGCTTGCTTGGAGGAATCACATTCAGCTGGTAATCCCTCCCGAGTTAGAAGCCTTCTTGTGTTCACTATCTCATTGCGAATTCACTTTAAATCAATATATCCAAAAAGATACAATAATTGGGAATGAAATCGAAATTGAACTCTTCAAAGATCTAATCCAGTTCGAGCAAAGATTACAGATAATCCGTTTGAAATTACCCGTTTTTGCATTGAAGAGTAATTACTTTAAAGAAGATTGAAAAAGTGGAAAAAAAAGAGACTTACTGGACGATTTGTCCGAAATGTTATGGACGCGGCAAAAAAAACTTGAGGCTCCGCAAGAAAGCGAGACTCCGCCACCAAATAGCAATTAAGGAATTTGAAGAAACTCAGTGTGAAGGAAAGGCTTCGGTTCGCCCTAAGATTACTCAATATTTATGCGATAATTGCAGTGGCTCTGGCTTGATTTCTGCTACTAGTCACCCCATAACAGATACAGAAAACTATCCACATGTAGCAATTATTGGTGCAGGTATAGGAGGCGTGGCGCTGGCTGTAGCTTGTCTGCATCGTGGCATTCCATTTACCCTTTATGAGCGCGATAGCAGCTTCGATGCACGAGCTCAGGGCTACGGACTTACCTTGCAACAAGCAAGTAACGCAATTAAAGGATTGGGTCTTTTCTCTTTAAAAGACGGGGGTAATTCCACACGCCATGTGGTGCATACCACAGAAGGAAAAGAAATTGTTGAATGGGGAATGAGGACGCATTCAAACACTAAAAAGTGTCCAAAGCGTAAAAATGTGCATATCCCGCGACAGGCCTTGCGCTCAGCGTTGCTTGAGCAATTGGGCAACCATGATGCCGTGCAGTGGGGGCACCGCTTAGTTTGTTTTAAACAATGTGAAGATAAAAGTGTTGAGCTGAGCTTTCAAGTTAACGGAGAGATGAAGCATGCCAAGGCAGATTTGGTGGTGGGTGCCGATGGTATTCGTAGTGTTGTGCGCAGCTTGTTGATTGGTGAGGATATTACTCCTTTGCGTTACCTGGGTTATGTGGTAATTTTGGGTATTTGTTCTTTAGAGGCTCTTAAGGGTCTTGAGAGTTCTTTGCTTGACTCAGCCACCGTGTTTCAAACCGTCAATGGCCATGAACGAATCTACATGATGCCTTACTCGTTAGACTCGATAATGTGGCAACTTAGTTTCCCCATGCCGGAAGAAGAAGCTAATGCCTTGAGTGCACAAGGAGCTCTGGCACTTAAAGAAGAGGCGTGTCGTAGAACACAGTGGCATAAGCCCATTCCTCAAATTTTATCAGCAACCCTACTGGCACAAATTTCAGGTTATCCCGTGTACGACCGTGAATTACTCAAGTCGGAATTATTAGAAAAAGTTGGGGCATTTACTTTGATTGGAGATGCAGCTCACCCTATGAGTCCATTTAAAGGACAAGGTGCAAATCAGGCTCTGTTGGATGCACTGGCACTGGCTCGTAACACTTCAACAGCATGTACTCCCTTGTCTAAATGGAGAGAAACCGGATTGAGAGAAATTGTACTAACTGAATTTGAAGAAGAAATGTTATCACGTAGTGCTTCTAAAGTGAAGGATTCAGCTGAGGCTGTGGAGCTTCTACATTCTAAAGGTGTGCTTCGTGAAGGTGATGGACCCAAAGAACGGTCTTTACGAGGTGAAAGTGAAAGGGGCCGTGCCTGCGTTGTGCATTAGATTAGAGATATGCATAACGCACGCCCAGCTCCTTTCACTTTCGAACTAGTAGATTTCGAGACAGAAGGACTTATCATCAGTTAAGAATCTTTCTATATCATCTGCATGCTTAATAAGAAGTTGGCTTAAGAATTGATTGTTTCCATTGTCGCATCGAACCCATATAAACTTGGGAGGAATACCATAGAGCAAGCTTAATTCAAGAAAATCTGAATCTTTGGAAACAATTGTGTAATTGTTTTTTTTGGCAAATTCCCAAATTTCGAAATCATTTGCTTTATGCAAATTCAGCCAATAGACATGAGAAGATTCAGGAAATCTACGTGCTATTTGAGATAGAATTTTTCTGGAAATATTTTGATCGAGAAGTAGTTTCATGCGGCTGATAAATATTTAACTGATCTTTCCCTTGCGGCTGCAAACTGAAGACAAGCCTGAATATCTTCGATCGTAAGTTCAGGGTAATCATTAAGGATATCTTGCACCGTCATTCCGGATGCCATCCATTCCAAAACATCATAGACTGTGATTCGCATATTTCTGATGCATGGTTGACCATTTCTTTTGCCTGGCTGAATGGTAATTATTGACTGATAAGACATAATATTTTTTGCTTCCTTGTTTATATTAATCTTACCATAGATTGAAAATTTATTCAGCTTTTTTTTTGTAACCGTTCAGGGTTTAAAACCTTTTCTGCAACTTTCTCCCGTAAACTATAACGTATCGCCTGGAATTGGGGTCAATTTATGCGCTTTTTAAATAATAGAGAGACTACAGGGACTACGCCAAGCACAGCTGCGCTCTACATAACCTCTAAGTTTTCACAAGAAATAATTACTGTTGTCTTATCTCCTTAAAACTATGATTGCAATTGGGACATACATGAGTTGGTGGTGGAGGCGTTGGGCGCGATTTCCATACTTTATAAGCTGTTATCGCAACTGTCAAACATCCTAAGGCGAACCATGTGCGATTGAAAGGGATCTTTATTTTTCCCATAAAGGAAAAAAGTAGTGTTGCAGTCGTATGCATCAGTTTTATAATTGGCTCAGCTACCTTCCATACGGTTTCAGACAATGGAAATATGATATTATCGCAAATAGGCTTAACAACTAGATTATTAAATTTATTTGCTGCTTGCCAGGTGTAATAACTATCTTCTGAATAATAAGTGGCTGTAGCCAATAAATAGGAAACGACTGACGCAGCCTTGGCTAAACCAGGGATTGGATTCATGGCGCAAGCACCGTAAAATAGTGCACCTGCAAGGTCCTTGCTTAAATTAGATTGCAAAGTAGGCAGCAGAAATTCATTTTTTAATGTGAGAATCGACCCAACACCCACGACACTGCGTACACCCATTTCTAAAGCATTGACAGCACACCATACTGCGCAAATTTTTGTAAGTTTGCTGCTATTTTTTACATTTTCTGGGAAATAGTTATCTACTATGTAGACCATTGGACTTAGGGCAGTATCCACATAGGGCTGTGCCTTATTCACTGCTGTCTGATAACCATTTTGAATGGTTGAAATTGTTGAATCTATATAACT
>Ga0207010_1011_pt1 | contig 65446 bp, 48 predicted proteins | sample Alteio_BWMinCont_82_FD_153465 | JGI IMG/M metagenome (GOLD analysis project Ga0207010, IMG submission 153465) | Enriched cells from forest soil in Barre Woods Harvard Forest LTER site, Petersham, Massachusetts, United States -... | ecosystem: Environmental > Terrestrial > Soil > Temperate forest >...
TTCCAACATTAATTAATGTGCAATTTTGAAGACTTATAGGATTAGTTTTTATTCCGATATTTTTGTGGAAGATTATATTATGTATAAATTGAACCGATTTTGCTTATTATTTTCATTCAGTATAGCCCTATTTATTTGGGGATCTAGCAATGCGGAACAGGCCGGTACTCTTGCTGCTAATTCTCCGATTAAGATTGGCCAAATACTCCCTTTGACAGGTTTGAATGCCAATATTCTTCTTCCCGACGTCTTCTTCATGCAAATTGCAGGAAGCATGAATAGAGCTAAGCTGAAGGACACTTCTGTTAAAGGTATTCACGTATCACCGGTCCCGGATTTCACTACTGATTTACCGGCTGCCAAAGAATTTCAAGCGTTAATAAAAAAATATGCGGTGGATTTAGACCCTAATGATAGTGGTGGTTTCTACGCTTATCTTGTGATGAAACTCTATGCAGAGGCATTAAAAGTAGCCTCAAAGAAAAATGAGATCAGCCGTGAAGGGATCATCAATGCCTTTGAAAGTTTTCGCGATGTTGATATTGGAATAGACGTCAAAATCACGATCACTAAAGATCAACATGAGGCCTTGAAAACATCATGGGGTATTCTATTCCAAAATGATACCATCACCCCTATTGAATGGACAGATCTAAAAAAGTTGGATTGGGCTAAAAAAAATAATCCTAAATGATGAATTTTATAAGTTAGAGGTTAAGATGTCGAACAAAATCTTGTTAGTTGAAGACAATGAATTAAATAGAGATATGCTTTCGCGTCGCTTACAACGCAAAGGATTTGATGTCGTTACTGCTGAGGATGGCCCTGGAGCGGTCAACCTGGCAAAGTCATGGAATCCAGGTCTCATCCTGATGGATATTAGCCTGCCAATCTTTGATGGACTGGAAGCGACCCGGCAAATTAAAGCGGACGAGAAGACAAAAGCCATTCCTATTATCGCTTTAACAGCCCACGCAATGGTTGGAGATAAAGAAAAAACATTGGCTGCTGGTTGTGATGATTATGATACAAAGCCTATTGATTTTCCCCGGCTTATGGATAAAATTCAGAAGTATTTGCAAGTTGCAAGCTGAAATAGGTATACTGCGGGGCGCTGAAAAAAAATATTGAGCGAAAATTAATTTTAGGCCATAAGAAGTAAATGAACCTAATTGCAAGACATATCAACAAGGATTAAACATGAAGAAATTAAACAAGTCAGTTGCCTTGACATGCCTGTTAGCTTTGCTATCAGCTCAAGTACAAGGACAAGCATACGATGACAATGCTCCAAGCGAAGGACAAGAATACGCTGGCAGCATCACTCCAACGCAAGGAGAAGAACATGCTGACAGTAGCGCTGCTTATAACGAAAGTGGAACGGCCTCTATCATGTCTGGAATAATTCCTCTGGGCACTGTGGTTATTTTCGGTATACTGATTGCTTCAACTTATCGTAATAAAGAAGTAAGCGTCAGCAGCTCAAGTCTCGGTTTCAGCAACTTCTCTCATGGTCACTTTAGCAAGACCAGCTCTAGCTCCAGCTCTAGCTCAAGTTCACCCTAAACGCTTGGCGTAAATTCGCTTACGGAGCCCTGGAGTGCGCGTGCTCTGCACGACCTTCTGGCATTATTGTGGAACGACTTAATAAAATTGTAGATTCCATCGCATTGCTTTACAGCCTCTTCAAGGGGGAGTTTTTTATGGTAACTCATGTTTTTCCTGGACAAGGATCACAGGCAATCGGGATGGGCGGTCCCCTCTTCACGGAATTCCCAACAGAGGTGCAAAAAGCCGATCAGATATTAGGCTATTCGATTGAAAAGCTTTGCAAGGAAAATCCGAATGATCAAATATCTCAAACCGAATTCACACAGCCGGCACTTTATGTGGTCAGTGCACTTTCTTATTTAAAAAAGCTTGCAGATACGGAACAAAAACCAAAATTCACTGCAGGACATAGCTTGGGTGAATATAATGCACTACTTGCAGCCGAGGTTTTTGATTTTGAAACTGGCTTAAAATTGGTTCAAAAAAGGGGCCGTTTAATGGCTGCAGCAAAGGTAGGAGGCATGGCAGCTGTCATTGGCTTGCGGCCGGATGATGTCCAAAAGGTACTGCAACAGGAGAACCTCAATCAATTAACAATTGCCAACTACAACTCAAAAAGTCAAATAGTTATTTCTGGAGCAAGAGATGAAATCAAGAGAGCTGAATCCTTATTTACTAAAGCTGGGGCCAAGTTATATGTTATATTAAAGGTCAGTGGAGCTTTTCATTCCCCTCTTATGAATGACGCTAAGCAAGAATTTGAATCATTTCTCAACAATTTTAACTTTTCACCGCCTAAAATCCCTGTCATCGCCAACATCAGCGCAAAGCCTTACGAACCCGATGAGATCAAATCGACATTGGCAAGTCAGATCAATCATCCAGTTATGTGGACGCAAACGATAGAATATCTCATCGCCCAGGGAGAAACAGCTTTTGAAGAGATTGGACCGGGAAAGGTATTAGCGGGGCTGATAGCACGCATCCAGAAAGGGCAATAGTTATAATCCTAGAAACGGCGATTGGAAGGGGGTGCCAGACGCAAGATTTTGCGTACGCTATAAACAGATTGTGGAGCGGCTTGTGGAAGGGAGCGCAACGCTGGAACAAATTTGCTCTGCATTGAATTTAGAAAAAGGGGGAACCATTAGTGAATATCTCGAAGATTTGGTGGAGACAAGCTATATTGTTCGGGATCACACATGGAATATTAAAGATGGTAAAGAATCCAATTTGTGCAAGTTCCGCCTTAAAGATAACTATCTGCGTTTTTATCTGAAATATATAGAACCCAAGCGTACCCAGATTGAAAAAAATAGGGTTGTGGTGCCACCGTCATGGACAACGGTAATGGGACTGCAATTTGAAAATCTGGTGCTTAATAACTTTCATCGTGACTATGAACTCTTGGGAATAGACCCAGGAGAAGTGATTTATGACAATCCTTACTTCCAACGCCCAACAAAAACACATTCGGGATGCCAAGTTGATTATATGATACAAACCAGATTCAACACTCTCTATATTTGTGAAATCAAGTTTTCCAAAGAAAAGATTGGCCTTTCCGTCGTAAAAGAAATAAAACAAAAAATTGATCGGCTGGCGACACCCAAAAAATTTTCCATCCATCCTGTCCTTATTCATGTCAACGGTGTCACTGATGAAGTGATAGAAAGTGATTTTTTTGCAAAAATAATCGATTTCAGCCAATTCCTGAATTGATAGGAGCTCCGAAGGAGCGGCAGAAGTGTTTCCCCGGGTGTAGCGCACAGCGCAAACCCGGGGCAGCTCTTCGGGCATGGGCGCGTTCAGAAACAATCTTGACGACATTGGACTTACGCCGCCAAGCTATCTCGCACCGGGATTACTCACCTCAGCACCCAATTGCCATTTTTAGGTTTATTATGGAATTCCTTTTACGATAAGGATTCCTATAGCATAGGTATAAAAATATGCTCTGGGTGCTACTATAGGCTGCTTAATAGCTCTCCATTGCCAATATATATCAGCTTTGACATCCTCAAAAAATTTCCCCAATGGGGCATAACTCATTTGAACTCCAATCCTAAATCTATTATCGAAGAGCCCACCCACGTTTCTGTTTGTTCCCCGATAAAACCCTTCATTATAAATAAAGGGGTTGATTTTAAATTTGGTGTACTTCCAGGGTGAATGGAGATTTTGGAGTAGTCTAAACTGTGTAGAATATCCATAGTGGCTGCTTTCTGGACAAGCATAATCTAACCTCGTACGAAGAGTGTAATTCCAGTCGCGCCAACCAAAAAAAAATAGCGCCCAAATGGCAGGGATATTATGAGTCACCCATTTGACCTCGGACACGACAACACCACCTTTATTTATGGGAAAACTAGGTGCGATTGTATTTCGTCTTGCTAACTCAACAGTAAAAAAAACGCCTTTAAGAAGGGATTCTTTTTTATCAATTTTTCCAAGCAACTTGTCCATCACGTCAAATTCCATTCCGATAGCTTGATAATTAAAGAAGTACTTACTATAGTCATTACCCCAATCATTAATGGTAGTAAGGGTTAAAGAAACGTCTTTACAAATTTTTTGATGAACAACTGCTTCAAACCAAAATTGGTGGTCATTTTGTAGATTTAAATGACCGAGATCGGCACTGAGAGTATTTATAAGAAAGAAACACCCCACTGCAATAAAATTTCTCAATTTCGCACACAACATATTTCATTCCTTGTTAATCATTAAAGAGACTTATTAATTACTTTAGTGGCTAGTTCCATTGATATAAGATAAGGATTTTTCGTAATCCAGCTTAGCCACCTTTTTGCAAAGTCTTGCTCCCTGGATGATGGATGACTTAAATTGGTATCCGCCATATAACGCTGCCAGACTTGCTTGTTTAACAGCGACATCAAAGGTATTCCATTTTAATAACACAGGGGCATCGGGCGTCTCACCAATTTCAATAAAAGATGAACCTAGAGCTAAAACTGTAGAGTTTCCATATCTGGAAGTCCCTGTAAAACGGGTCAAGATGTATGCAGCACCTGCGGCATAGGAACCCTGGAAAGTACCGGGAAACTCCCCAGTCGCCGGTACAGGAGAAATATAAGACTTATAATTTTGTCCCTTGATTCTTTCTGTTCCTTTAAACGGACCACCCCAAGACCTAACGTGCTTACCATTATAAAGGAAACGGATGGCAGTAATTGGTCTTTCAGAATTGAAATGGACTTTATTGTAGTACCCTGCAATTTGAGAGTCTAAAGAATAGTTATTTAGAATAAAAAACAACTTTATATCTTCATCCAGATCATGTGAATCCCTTATAGACACAAATTGTGCCGCCTGATTCCATAGGCCAAAGGTTGATACAGTGGGGGCTCCCGCACTCCAAAATTCGGCTATAGCTTTTTGTTCACTCGTCAAATGAGCGGTAATTTTCAAGATTTGCTTTGCCTCTTTTTTATATGCTTTACTTGGGTAGAGGTGGGGGCCTTTAAGCGGAAATTGATTAGCTGATGTGAGAGCAAAAGGTGTCACAAGATCCCAAAAGGGAGTAGCAAAAACCTGAGGTGTTGTAGTTCCATCAGGAATAACCGGCTGCCATTTATTTGGATTATTAACTACATAAGTTCCATCGTTGCTAAATAAGGTTGGAGGGTTAACCGGTATATATCCGGTATAGTCGCCGTAAGCACTTTGGGGCGGCACATGGACTAAATTAGTACCGTTCCAGAAAAATCCGGGCTGATTTCCCAACTGATTTGATCCATCATTTTGTCGAGCGTTCATCAGTTCATTGGCAACATAATTTCCTATTCCGGCGGAATTTTCGGTATTTTTGTTTATATAAGAGGGATCTAGCCCAAGGGTAACCATCAAAGCGGAAAATGTAGCAAGTTGTGGTGCTGCGGTAAAAAGACGGACTAGGGTGCTATAAGCAGCATAACTGACTGCTATTTCCTTGTTGATTTTGGTCCTCTTTTGGCGTGGTTGCCTTAAAAGACCTCCATTCTGAGTTGAAAGGGCGAAGTCATCATAAGCTGCCCATGCATTAAACATGGCAGTATGGACAAGGAATAAAGTTCTTCCCGGTATTGCTCCAGGTTGATGAGTTTGAGAGATAGCTGTTAATGTAGCTTTATTCCAATCCAGAACGACATTACGAGCCTGTATTTCCATTCCAAGAAAGAAACAAGCAACGAGCATGCAGATGCAAAGTTGGTATTTTTGTACAGTTTTGCGCATAGGTCAATCCTTTATGTTTATCTTTGTCAAAGATATAGATAAGCTAAATTATAATTTCAATCAATTATTTTTTTTTGATGCCGGTGAGTTAAGTATAAATATTGACGCGGGACCATTTTGCATTTAACTTTTTAATCTCTTTTTCCTTGATTTTACTATTGCATAAATACAAGATTTTCAGGAGTGGGCATTTATTTATTAAATCTTCGACACCTTCCAATGTCACAGAAGTGCTACTCAAATCAACAATTTCGAGCATTGGAGAATGGTCTGCCAAAGCGATTAATCCTTCATCTGAAATTTCGATGTAATCAATAAATAGGCTTCGCAATAAGCGGCAGCTTGCAGCTATTGCATGAAGGCTCTTGTCAGTGATATGAGTGCTGCTTAGGTAAACGTTTTCCAAGTTTGGACATCCAGCAGCCAAGGTTTTGATTCCTTTATCAGTAACTTTTGTACCACTAAGGTATATTGTCTGAAGTGAGGGACAATGAGATGCTAGCTCAGCTAGCCCTATGTCTGTAATCTGATTAAAATTTAAATAAATAGTTTGTAGATTTGGGCAACCTGATGATAACGCCTTTAAGCCCTTGTCGGATATTCCTGTTTCGGAGAGGCAGACATTCTGTAAATTGTGACAATTTGATGATAAGAAAATAATCCCTTTGTCTGAGATACGGGTAAAAGCCAGGTCAATTTTTTGGAGTTTTGTGCAAAAGATGCCCATAGCCATAGCCCCTTCATCTGAAATATTCAAGTTGCTAAGTTCGATGATTTCAAGCTTTGGGCAATTTGAGATGAGTGCATGGAGTCCCGTATCGTCAATTTGAGTACCGTATAAATCAATATTACGGAGATTTGGAATACAGTCTGCGACAGACTTGATAAATTCATTGGAGACATTTGTCAGGTCAGTGATAATATTAATTAATTTCAGTGTGTGAATATGATGTCCATATTTTTTCAGATGCTCAAACAGGGTTTGAGTGGAAATCATGATGGATGAATGATTAATGCGATGTGAAAATTCATTTGGATCTATGGTCTGTACTTTCATAATATAATTCTAGTTCTCAATTTTATATTCTTTTTTTAACCCTAATCAAAAAAAAATAATACGTCAAACCATTTCACAAAAAAACTGCCGTCACGCGAGGGCAGCGCAGCCGTTTTGGAGGGCGCGTGGCTTGCCGAAGACGCTGCGTCGCCACCACGCTCTTCGTCTTCGCGCTTCGTAAAGAGTGGTTAAAGCGGCTGTGCCGCCTAAAGTACTGTCTCAAAAATTTGTTTTGACTTTTTTTAATATTCCCTTCTATATTCTGGAAATAAACTTCCCGGGAGCCAATCGTAATGATCTGTGCTGTGATTAAAGGACCCACACTTACTGAAGTACGCGATCAGTTGAAACGGGCTATGAATGGAGCTTCAATTGTTGAGCTGCGGCTCGATTTTTTTGCCCCCGAGGCATTAAAGCATCTACAGCAGCTCCTGAACGATTTCAGCTTACCAATGATCTTCACGCTAAGACCCCTTGACCAAGGCGGAGCCTTTTCAGGATCAGAAGAACGGAGGCTGGAGCAGATCAGGAATTTTGCCAAGTTGAAACCTGCCTATTTCGACCTTGAGTACACAATTCCAGCACAATTCGCCAGTGAACTTAAAGAGGAGCATCCCCAGATTCAGATCATCATCTCCTTTCACGATTTTGACAAGATGCCTCCATTAGAAGCAACTTTGAGCAAGCTGAAAAAAGTTCAGGGAGACCTCTATAAGATTGCTGTGATGCCCCACTCTTCAGTAGAGGCACTCTCCCTTCTCAACTTTATGAGAAGCCATCGATCTAACGTCCTGGCGATGGGGATGGGACTCTATGGGAAAATCACCCGTATTCTTGCTCCGATCTTTGGAGGTAGGTTCGTTTATGCCAGCTTGGAAGTGGAGTTAGCTACTGCAGAGGGACAGATCACCGTTGCAGACCTCAACACCATCTATCATTATACTGATTTGAGTCCTTCCACAGCTATCTACGGACTAATTGGAAATCCCTTAGGCACGAGTTTCGGCTATTTAACACACAATGCGGTGATGCAAGCCGTAGGGCTCGATGCCGTTTATCTGAATTTCCCTCTTTATCCGGATCAGCTGAAACAATTCCTGGAGTTGGCAAAAACGGTAGATATTAAGGGTCTTAGCGCCACCATGCCGCTGAAAGAGATGTGCATTCCCTATCTCGATCAGATTGACCCCTGGGCAAAGAAAGCAGGCTCAGTCAATACTCTGAAAATCGAACAGGGAAAGATCAGCGGGTGCAGCACTGACGGCGATGGGGCTCTTGATTCGATTGAAGAGAAGATGCCGGTGAAAGGAAAAAAGGTGATCTTCATTGGCGCGGGTGGGGCCTGCAGGGCGGCTGCTTCTGTAGCGATCCTAAGGGGAGCAGAAGTGATCATATTAAATCGCGATGAGGAGAGGGCGATCAAACTGGCCGATGAATTGGGCTGTAAAGGCGGATCTCTGACTCAGTTGAAAGTTGAGTTCCAGCGCGGTTATCAGGTTCTGATCAATGCAACACCGGCTCCCATGCCCATCGACCCTGAGCTGATCCTTCCTCGCAGCATTGTGATGGATATGGTTATAAGCCCCATTGAAACTCCATTTTTACTGGAAGCAAAGAAAAGAGGCTGTTCTCTCGTCTACGGCTATGAGATGTTTGCCAACCAGGCGGTAGGACAGTTTCACTTCTGGTTTAGCAAAAAAATCACTCCAGACACTATCAAAAGGGTTGTTTGGGACCGAGTAAAAAGGTGATTAAACACGCTCATGAAGATAGTGAATAAATGTTCAGAAAAATTAAAAATGCACATCTAGGATTAATCCTTGCAAGCCTATTAGCCGGTTGCGAATTTAAATATGACCCGTCTAAAAAAGATGACGCTCCAAGCTCTCCTGGTACCAAGTCTCCTCAAATATTCCACTACAGAAAAAATGTAGAAGCCCCCTATACGACTGATGATCTGACAGAGGATATGCCACTAAGTAAGCTACTTGACATTGCACTTTACAATAACCCTCAAACGAGGTCCAGCTGGTATGCTGCACGTGCAGCGGCATACGGCTACCACGTATCCCTAAGTACAAATTATCCCACCCTCGCTTACCAGGGTAATCTACAAGATCAGACATCGAATGGTGCCGCTAGCATATCTGGAGTTGGAGGAGCCGTTTTCCCAACAGGTAGCTCAGCCTCAGCGACGACGACAACGTCAGGCACCTCCAGCAGCTCATCTACACCGTCTGTCTTTATCTCCTCCGCTTTTAACGAACTGACCCTTTCTTATCTTGTACTTGATTTTGGAGGAAGATACGGCCTGCAAGACCTTGCATTTCAGACACTAGTACAAGCCAATTGGCAGCACAACCTGACAATGCAGCAAGTCATGCTCTCTGTCATCAATGCCTATACCTCATATATCGGCAATATAGCTCTTGTAAGTGCTTCAGAACAAAATTTGAAGGACGCCCAGGTGCTTCTTGATGCTGCCATTTTAATGAAAAAATATGGGCTGGCAACAATGACCGACATCTTGACAGCGCAATCGACAGTAGAACAAATGAAGCTTAATCTGGAACAGGCCCGCGGAGCGGAAAAAACCTCCCTTGCGCAATTGCTTATTGCGCTTGGACTACCTCCGGAAACTGAAATTTGTGTACTGGATTTACCTAGCAAACTTCCTGTTATCGAGATTGCCTGTGATGTCAATTCGCTCATTGAGCTAGCCAAAGAAAAGCGTCCCGACATTGGAACTGCCATAGCACTGGTCAATCAGCAGGAAGCTGAACTGCAAATCTCACGTTCGTCAGGCATGCCTGTGCTGACTTTTAATGGAAGTACAAGCCGGGTCGATTTTATTACGCCTAAAAAACCCTATATTTATAACAACAGTATTGCTTTAAATCTAAACTTCCCTATCTTTGCCGGATTCTACTACATCAACCAGCAAAAACAAATAAGGGCTCAGATTGCAGAGGCTATCGCCAATGTCGATGCAACAGTAGCGGTAGTCGTCACGGAAGTTGTCACCAATTACTACGCTTTCACAACAGCAGAAGCATCATTGCCATCCACTGAAGCTTTGCTGGAATACAGTCGCCGTGCCTATCGTGGGATGGTCAGTCAATATAAGGTAGGTACAGCTTCTATGCAAGACGTTGTCACTTCCCTCACTACCCTCAGCAATGCCCGTGCACAGCAAGTCATAACGAGGACACAATGGGCGGCAGCGCTCGCCAATTTAGCCTTTTCAGTCGGTATATTAAATGATAATAGCGGAACGTGGAAAAATGCCCCTCCGCAAAGCCTCTATCGGCTTAATTATAAAGATGAAGGATAGTCCATGAGAATCCCATTAATTTTTTTGTCGATTTTAGCATTAATAATTTCCAGCTGCGGTAATAAAACCGAGCCTAAAAAACCGCCGCTAGTAACTGCGGTCAAAGTGAAGCAGCAAGACGTTCCAATTTACGTTGATGCTATAGGCCAGGCCATATCCACTGTTACTGTCGAAGTGCGTCCCCAGGTGGCCGGAAAATTAATCGCAACCTATATCCAGCAAGGGGACTTCGTCAAGAAGGGAAATGTAATTTATTCGATTGATCCAAGGCCCTATCAAGCATTACTTGACGAAGCCAAAGCACAGCTGGAACACGATCTTGCCCTCTTAAAATATGCAGAGGATACAGTCGAAAGATATAAGGCAGTTGTCGAAGAAGATTTTATTGCCAAGCTTACTTATGACCAATATGTGAGTACTGCAGAAGCGGCAAAGTCCCAGGTCGAATTGGATCAGGCCTCAGTCCGCGCTGCTCAAATCAATGTGGATTTTTGCGATATCGTCGCACCTGTAACAGGCAAGATCAGCGAATTTGTTGTCGATGTAGGTAATATTTTAGCTGTCGACGACCCGACGGCCATTACATCCATAAAGCCATTTTCTCCGATTGACATCCTGTTTTCCCTTCCACAGCAACAGCTGGAAAAGATTAGGAAAGTGCAAGGGAATCACGGGAAATGGAAATTCATTGCCATGCTGCCAGAACAGCCGGATATCAAATTCGAAGGGACAACCTTTTTCATAGATAATCAGGTCAATCAGAATACCGGAACGATATTCCTAAAAGGAAGGCTGCCAAACAGCAAGATCTTTTTCTGGCCTGGGGAATTTGTAAAAGTACAGGTCCTTCACATGATCGCCAAAAACGCTCTTGTAGTTCCACCTGGAGCAATTTTAATCGGAAAAAACGGACCTTATCTCTACACTGTCGATGATAAAGGCATCGCTAGAGACCATAATGTCACAGTCTTGGTTCGGACAGATGAATACATTGCCATTGAATCTAAAGAAGTGCATGAAAATGATACTGTCATCATTGATGGACAAATTAATATTGCAACCGGCAAGCAAGTCACTCTGCAGACAGACAAAACAACTCCAAGTAAAAATCCATGAATCTCTCGGGGCCCTTCATCGCACGTCCGGTGATGACAACGCTTGCCATGCTTGCTCTTTTTGTCGCAGGGACGATTTCTTTTTTCATGCTTCCAATTAGCAGCATGCCCAATGTCAATTATCCGACGATCAATGTCAAAGTCACCTTTCCGGGAGCGCTGCCCGAAACGATGGCTAATTCAGTCGCTCTTCCACTGGAAAAACAATTTATGGCCATTCCGGGGTTAAGGCTTGTAAGCTCAAACAATACCCTGGGCAATACGAGCATTATTCTTCAATTTGAAATCGACAAGGACATGCTGACGGCAGCGCAGGATGTCCAGGAAGCCATCACGGCTGCCGTCCCTTATCTTCCGATCAATCTGCCCTATGGTCCGGTATATCGTAAAGTCAATCCTGCCGAGCAGCCCATTTTTTACCTCACCCTCACGTCAAAAACGATGTCCGGAATGGACTTATATACCTACGCCAATACACTTGTCGGACAGCGAATTTCAATGGTTAGCGGAGTTTCACAGGTATCAGTTTACGGATCATTGTTAGCGATACGTGTGCAAGTGGACCCCGGAAAGCTGGCTGCCAATGACATCACCTTGCAGGAAGTTGCAAAAGCCATCTCCATGGAAAACACCTTTCTTCCCACCGGCCAGCTGGATGGGGGGATTGAAGCCCCAATCATTTCTGTTGATGGTCAGCTGTTGCACGGGTCTGATTACGATTCGATGATTGTCGCTTACAGGAATGGAACTCCTATCCGCATTAAAGACATTGGCCACGCTATCGAAAATTTTCAAAACAACAAAATCCGTCACGTGTATGTCGATAAATTAGGAGAAGAGGATTCGATCACATTGGCCATCCAGAAAGAACCCAACGGCAATACCGTTGAAATTTCTGAAGCGATTTACAAAATCATCGATGAACTTAAAGTTGAGATTCCGGCAGCCATTGATGTCCATGTCCTTTTTGACCGTTCGATTCCTGTTCGCGAAGCGATTAAAGATGCCAACATCACGCTGCTCATCTCCCTATTACTGGTAGTGCTAGTCATTTTTCTGTTCCTGGGTAAAATAGCTGATACCATTATCCCTTCCATTGTGTTGCCGATGTCTGTGATAGGCACATTTTTTGTAATGAAGGCATTGGGTTTTACACTGGATAACTTGTCTGTTCTGGCAATTACCCTCTCAGTTGGATTTATAATTGACGACTCTGTAGTTGTCATGGAAAATATCGTGCGCCATATCGAAGCAGGCGAATCCCCCCTCAATGCAGCTTTTCTCGGCTCAAAACAGATTGGCTTCACTATTATTTCGATGTCCCTGTCGCTCATAGCCATCTTTATTCCGATGCTCTTTATGGGCGGGCTGCTTGGAAAAATTTTCCACGAGTTTGCAATAGTAATTATGATTATTACAGCTTTGTCGGCTGTCATTTCACTCGTCTTGTCGCCCATGCTATGCAGTAAGTTCCTTACTTCCAGAGGAATTAGGGTTAAAAAAGAGACGAAGGTGTCAAAATGGTCTGAAAAAGCAAACAGCGCCATGAAAAGAATTTATCTTAAGTTTCTTGAAAAAGTTTTAGACCATCGCCTTTCCGCCCTAGGAGTCGCGACTCTATGTCTGATTGCCACCATTTTTCTTCTGAAATATATTCCTGTAGACTTCATTCCCAATGATGACCTTAGTTTTTTTGTCATTTACACGCAAGAATTGGAAGGGGGATCATCTTACCGGCTATGGGAATATGAAAAAAAGCTCATTGAAATCGTGAATAGCAATATGGCAGTCGATAAATTTGTAGCCATCAGCTCCATCAGTAATGAATATCGGAAAGGAATAAATCTGATTCGCCTTAAACCTATTGGGGAAAGACCCCCGATTGGAAAAGTGATTGAAGAAATGAATCGTGAACTCAGTAAGATTGATGGACTTCAATCATTCATAAAAAATATCCCGCTCATCGACCTTTCGACCGGTCAGGAAAGCAGGGCAGCTTATCAATTCGCCCTAAGGAGCATTTCATCAGAAAATATTTATGCTAATGCCAAGACCCTGATCGAAAAGATGCAACACGACCCGATGTTCCATAGTGTCAATAGTGATTTGGAAATCGACACTCCCCAAATTAATGTTTCGATCATGCGCGATAAGGCATCCACTCTCGGGATCTCTGCCACAGCAATAGAAAATATCTTTAATTTCGGCTATGCCGGAAACCTTATTTCACGCATCCAGACCCCTATCGACCAATATGATGTTATTTTGGAGCTTCTTCCAGAATTGCAAAAACAAATGAGCGTATTCGATTCCATGTGGCTGCGCTCACCGATTTCGAATCAGCTAGTGCCATTAAGTTCGACGGCAACCTGGAAAGAAGTCCTTGGTAAAACAAGCGTCAACCACATAGATCAGTTCCCCTCTGTCACTCTTTCTTTCAACCTGGGGACGGACGTCCCGTTGGAATCCGCCCTGAATAAATTTAATTCGCTTACCAGAGAAATACTTAGTCCTGAAGTGCATGCCGAACCAATAGGAGCAGCAAGGACTTTTCTGGAATCAATCACCTCCGCCGGCGCACTTCTAATTCTTTCAGTGATCTCCATCTATATCATTTTGGGAATCCTCTACGAAAGCTTCCTCCATCCGATTACAATTCTCACAACCTTACCTCCTGCTATATTTGGAGGATTAATCATTCTTCTATTGTTCAATATTCCGCTTTCGCTTTACTCATTCCTTGGCATCATCTTTCTGATAGGAATTGTCAAGAAAAATGGTATCATGATGGTCGACTTTGCCCTAGAGAATGCCCGTCTTAGAGGCATGCCTGTGAGGGAAGCGACAATCGATGCATGCCTAGTGCGATTCCGCCCAATCCTCATGACAACGGTCGCTGCCATTTTCGGCGTCCTTCCCATCGCCCTTGGACTTGGCGCCAACGGCGACTCGCGTCGACCTTTAGGACTGGTTATTATAGGAGGACTGATTATTTCTCAATTCATCACACTTTTTATCACTCCGATTCTCTATCTTGAAATGGAGAGATTTAGCGAAAAAATACAGAGGAAACTGAAATGAATATATCAGCCCCATTCATCCATCGCCCCATCATGACCACCCTTTTGATGATCGCCATCCTCCTTGGAGGCTATATTTCTTATCAGCGGCTGCCTGTCAGCAATTTGCCGAACGTCTCCTACCCTGCGATTACCGTCAGCGTCTCATTTCCTGGAATGACGCCGGAAATGATGGCCCAGGCTGTCGCCCTTCCACTGGAAAAACAATTCATGGCCATCCCGGGCGTCAAACTGGTCAGCTCCAATAATACGCTGGGAAGCAGCTCTATCGTCTTGCAGTTCGATATAGATAAAAGCCTGACTGAAGCTGCCCAGGATGTCCAGTCAGCCATCATCACTGCAACTCCAACACTCCCGCCGCAGCTTCCTTACGCTCCAACTTACCGGAAAGAAAATCCTGCTGAACTTCCAATCATCTATATCAGCCTAACATCCGATACCATGAAGTTAACAGACCTTTACACCTACGCCAACAACGTGATCGCACAGAGGATCTCCATGTTATCTGGTGTTTCCGAAGTGTCTTTATTTGGCTCCCCTTTAGCTATCCGCATCCAGGTCGATCCGTCGAAAATGGTAGCCAACGACCTTTCACTGGCTGAACTGGCGGCGACAGTCGTACTGGCCAACGCCAATCTCCCTACTGGGCAGCTGGACGGCCCCATTGAAGCTCCAAATATTTACGTTGATGGACAGCTGCTGAATGCTGAGGTTTGGGATAATTTCATTCCGGTCTATCGCAATGGTACCCCTATACGCATTAAAGATATAGGAAAGACGTTAGAAGGTTTTCAAAATGATAAAATCAAAGTTCAGTATCTCAAAAACGGAAAAGTAGAGTCTGCCATCATCCTTGCCATACAAAAGCAACCGAACGCCAATACAATCGCCATTTCCGACTCAATCCATGAGCTTATAGGGAGTTTACGGGGAGAGATACCGAAAGCTGTCAATATAGAGACTTTTTACGACCACTCTATTACCATTCATGAATCCATTTCCGATATGAAAAACACACTTATAGTCGCTCTGATCCTTGTTGTGATTGTGATCTCAATGTATCTGGGAAGGCTCGCCGATACGATCATCCCCTCTGTCGTGATTCCCATGTCACTTATCGCCACTTTTATCGCCATGGACGGATTCAACTTTAGCCTGGACAACCTTTCTTTGCTTGCACTTACGCTCGCAGTAGGATTTGTCATCGATGATGCCATCGTTGTCCTGGAAAACATAGTCCGATATCAGGAACAGGGCGATAGCCGCCTGGATGCTTCCCTGGAAGGGTCCCGCCAGATTAGCTTTACAATTATCTCCATGACTTTGTCGCTTATTTCGGTCTTCCTGCCGATGCTGCTTTTAGGTGGTGTCATCGGGAAAATCTTCAAAGAATTCGCCGTTACCTTGACTGCCGTCACACTCATATCGGGCCTCGTCTCACTGACGCTAACTCCTATGCTATGCAGCCGATTCCTCCCCACGGTTGCCCCTAAAGATAGAAAAAAGCATGTGATATTTGAATGGTCCCACCGGCTAAACGAGCGGATGCGCGATAAGTATGGGAGAATGCTAAGGAGCGTTATAGACCACCGCTTTACAGCCCTGGCCATTGGAGCTGCCTGCCTGATCCTCTCCATCCTCCTGTTCATCTATTTGCCGGTCGATTTCCTTCCCGATGAGGACTCCGGTTTTTTTATCGCCTACACTCAGGGAACAGAGGGTGGGTCATCAATACGCATGCACGATTATGAGAAAAAAGTCATGCAAACCCTTGCCGCCAACCCCTATGTCGACAGTGTAGTTGCAATCAGCTCTTATTCTGAATACCGCAAAGGCCAAAATTTGATCCTCCTGAAGCCCCAAAATCAACGGCCTTCAATGAAACAAGTTATTACAGAAATCAATGAGCAGCTGGCAAGCATACCGGGCATTCAGGTTTTCATCAAAAGTGTCCCCTTGATCGATCTGTCAACGGGAGAAGAAAGCCGTGGGGATTATCAAATCGCCATGCAAAGTATCTACTCTGATAAAGTATACGACTCTGCAACTAAAATGATCGATGCCATGAAAAAAGATCCTATATTCGAAGGGATAAGCACCGATTTAGAAATCAACTCACCCCAAATCAATGTCTCAATTTTGCGTGATAAGGCATCCAGTCTTGGCTTGACGGCCACAGATATAGAAAATGCATTTAACTACGGATATTCCTATAACTATATCACAAGGATAAATACGGCGATCGACCAGTATAATGTCTTAACAGAACTCATTAAGAAGGATCAAACCAATACCGATATCTTTAATTTCTTATGGATGCGCTCATCCATTTCCAACCAGTTGATCCCAATGGGAGCTGTCGCCGAATGGGTAGAAGGCCTAGGCGCTTCAAGCATTAACCACATCAACCAATTCCCCTCGGTGACGATCAATTTCAACCTTGCCGACGGAGTTTCCCTAGGAACAGCCCTCCAGCGGCTTACAGAGTTAAAAAACCAACTGGTGAACCCTGAAGTTATAACCCAGAATATCGGCGCTGTGCAAGCCTTCCAGGATGCCGTGCAAAACGGAGGGTTTCTCCTTTTCATCGCTCTGTTCTCTATCTATATTATCTTGGGCATGCTCTACGAAAGCTTCATCCACCCCATTACCGTTCTGACAACGCTGCCTCCGGCCACCTTAGGAGGTTTATTGACTCTATTGATTTTCGGACTTCCCCTCTCCCTCTATTCCTTCCTTGGTATTATCTTATTGATCGGCATTGTCAAAAAAAACGGGATCATGATGGTCGATTTCGCCCTCGAGAATATCCGGACAAAGAATATGACCCCCAGAGAGGCCATCATCGATGCCAGCCTCGTCCGTTTCAGACCTATCATGATGACAACTCTCGCCGCTATCTTTGGCGCCTTACCCATTGCCCTCGGGATCGGCGCCGGCGCCGCAACGCGCCGCCCCTTAGGCTTGGTCATCATCGGCGGACTGCTCTTCTCGCAGCTCGTTACTTTGTTCATCACTCCCATTCTCTACCTTGTCCTAGAACGGATCAACGAAAAGATCCCCTGGAAATAAGAACCATATCCTCAACCGGCTCACAATGAATTTGCTACTCTTTTCAAACCCAATAGAGACGATCACGCCAAAAATTTTTCCTTCTTGATGAATTCAGAGGGACAATGGACCATCTCTCCAGCTTATGATCTGACATTTTCCTCCGGACCCGGAGGAGAACATTGCACCTCTATTATGGGAAATGGGAGACACCCTGGAATCTTTGATCTTTTAAAACTTGCCATGGTTGCAAAAATCAATGTACAAAGGGCTCATGTCATCATTGACGATGTCAAACAGGCTGTATCAAAGTGGGGTCAATTTGCCAAAGAGGCCTTTGTCAGCAAACAATCATCTAGGAACATTCAGACCAAGTTGTCGGAGATTAAATAGTTTGCAATTTAATTTTATTATGTTATATCAGATTTTAAATTAAGGAGAATACATATGAAAACAATACTTTCGATTGATGATGAACGTGACATGGAAATCCTTTTGAAATTAAATTTTGATAAACAGATTAATTCTGGTACATATGCATTTGTTTTTGCACACAATGGCAAGGAGGCTTTGAATCTTTTAGATCAGGGGAAAAAATTTGATCTGATTATTACAGATCTTAACATGCCAGAGATGAATGGGATTGAATTTTTGACCGAGCTTCACTTAAGAGTAGCCGAAGATAAACAGTTCAAAATTATTGTCATATCGGCATATAACGACATGGATAATATCCGCCAAGCTATGAACTGTGGCGCTTGGGATTTTATCACAAAACCAATCAACCTCAGCGATTTGGAAGAAACCATTCAAAGAGCTTTTAAACCAAGAAACGGCGATTGGAAAGGGATGCCAGATGCAATCTTTTGATTCAGAACGCGTTAAGATGCGAGGAGAGCTTACCCATTTGGGTATGCCCCCCTTCGTCTCAACGCGTTATGAACCAAAATCTTGCGTCTGGCACCCCCTTCGAATCGCCGTTTCTTGGTTAAACCCTGATCTTAGTGATCATTAATGAAATTATCTTTAAAACGTATCTTCCTAATTATATCCGTCGTTGCTTCGGCAGCATTTTTATTATTAAGCCTTCTCTCATTATTGTTTAATTACCGCATTACTCAAAATCAGCATTATTTTATACAAGTCACCAAGATTGAGACTTCTCGATATATCATGAGCAATGCCTTAACGAATTTTCTGGCAGACCAATCAGCCATATTAATCCAAGAAAAACCCGAAGATATGCCTAGATTGAAATCTCCTCAAATCAAGGAGCAACAGTTCATGTCGGGAATTAAGGGGCTTTCACAAATCTCCGAAAGCAATCCTGAGATCGACAAAATTCTTCAATCCATCAAAATAAATATCGGAAAATTTCTGAAAAGCGATCAAGAAATCCTGGATTTAACCGAATCTATTTTACGCCTTCGCAAACAATCGCAAGTTAACTTAGATAAAATCGATAAAGATATAAATTTAATCAAAACAACTTGGGAAGGAATAGGCGATCAATTAACGCTACAGGAAGAATCGTTAGATAATGAGATTAATAAATATTTAAATAACAAAGATTTTAGCAGCGATCCCGCAAAAGTCAAGGCATTGTCACTCTTCAATGCAGAAACTTCTCAGAATTTTATTACAGCCAGGAAATTCTTTTTGGAATTGGATACGAATTTTGTCTCGTTATCCTTACTGCTGACTCGACTTGTGCAAGAAACCGATTCCGATGCACTCAATAATTTAAAGGCAAATCAACTCACCCAACTTATTGATTATCTCATGAATCAATTCCTACAAATTAATAATATTGTAAATTATTTCAATCAATATCTTGAAAAAAATGGAAAGGAATTTAAATCATTACAGCCCATGATCGCCAACATTTCAAAATTACCTCCAAAGATAAAAGAAGCCACGGCCCAATTCGATCTCTTTTCCTCAAATTTGATGGGAGCACTCGACAATCCCTATGAATTACGTAAGGAATTAAATCAGAAAGAATCTGAGCGTATCACCGCCTTAGCTGATGTAGACGAATATTTATTTAACATAAACAATCTACTTGACAAATTAAATGTAATTGCAATAAAGCTGGAAACCTCTTTAACTGAGACCGCCAATCAACTTGACTTTAATAACAGAATTATTGTCATTTTAATAAATATTTTATTTTTGTTATTTATATTTATTTTTGGATTATTCATTTTTAGGTCCATTGCAAATTCATTGGATTTATTAACAGGGGCGATGAAACAGATGGTCACTGAAGAAGGCGTTTTAAATATTCATTTGGAAAAAACAAATTATGAAGATCTTAATGAAGTGGTTGGAGCATTTAACACGATGTCATTTGAGCTTCATAATACTCAAAAAAATCTACAAGAAAGAACGATTCAATTGATTGATCAAAATGAACAGCTGGAAACGGCGATGGACAAATTAACTCGGGCACAAAATCAGATCATACAACAAGAAAAACTTGCATCCATAGGGCTTTTGTCTGCAGGGGTTGCACATGAGTTAAAAAACCCTTTAAATTTTGTCGTCAATTTCACCGATTTATCGAATAGAGAAATTACTAAGCTTGTGAAAGAATTTGAAGACCCCTCGAAAATGGATATCGAGAAGATCAAATACTCATTAAAAGATCTGCAAATAATGGATGAAAAAATCAGGTTCCATGGCAAGCGTGCCAATGATATCATTAATAATATGCTGTCTAAAGCTCGTCAAGGAGTGGCCATAGCCAAAGAAACATCAGTTGAACAATTAATTGACCAGGCAGTACAATTCATTGAACAAGCTTTTAAAAAACGGGACCCCGATTTTACCGTTTCCATAGTAAAGAAATACGATCCCGGTATTGAACCCATTGAAGTCTTTCCGGAAGATTTGGTCAGAGTTTTTATCAATCTTATCGACAATACTTTTTATGCGCTTCTTGAGAAGCAAAAAAATATCGGAAAATCATTTGTTCCACAACTTGCAATTACCCTTCAGAATATGCAGAATGAAATTTGTATAAGCTTAAAAGACAATGGAACCGGAATTTCAAAGGAAAACATCAATAAAATCTTTCAGCCCTTCTTCACAACCAAGCCTACCGGCTCTGGAACGGGGCTCGGCTTATACATTTGTTACGACATCATCATTCAGCAACACAAAGGTAAATTTGAAGCTCAAAGCGTCAAGGGAGAGTATACCGAATTCATCATCCATCTCCCCAAAATCATGGCACCAAAATAATTTTTCCTTTTTGACCTGTTTGCTCGATTATTTGATGGGCTTTGGCAGCTTCGTTGAGAGGAATCTGCTCGTTGATAATAGGTTTGATAAGCCCCCTTTTTAAACAGCGTTGTAAAGCGTGATAATTAAGTGCCATCTCTTCTTTGGTCGCTAGAAGCATCGATACAGATAAAATTTTACCGTCGGAATCTTTGAGGTATTGAGAATCTATCTCGATTGTTCCCAAACTTCCAATCACTACTACTCTCCCATTTTTGGCTAGGAGTGTTAAATCATTACCTAAATTAATTTGAGCTTGCATTTCAAGAATAACGTCGATTTTATTATTATGATTTAAGCTAATCATCTGCTTTAAATAGTCAGGTTCTCGGTGGCAAACAACTATATCGGCCCCTTCATTTTTGACTAATTGCATACCTTCTGGAGTTCCTGCGGTGCCGATAATGAAGAAACCGGCATTTCGAGCGAGTTGGAGTGCCGCCAAACCAACCCCTCCGCTAGCTCCATGGATGAGGATGGTTTCTCCGGGAACTGCCAAAGCCCTTTGATATAAAGCCCTAAAGGCTGTTGCATAAGCGACCCCGACTCCGGCCCCCTCGGCAAAAGAAACATTATCGGACAGAAGATGGACATGGTGGGCATGGCATAGAGCTTTCTCAGCATATGTCCCTGAGATCGAGCTCGAAATAAAAACTCGGTCTCCCACAGAAACATTTGTCACTCCCTTGCCCACTGATAAGACGATCCCGGCTCCATCGATGCCTGGTGTAAAAGGAGGCATATGCAAGGAAGGGTATAATCCATTCCTATATTGCGCATCTTTTGGATTTACGCTCGCTGCTTTAATTTCGACTAACACCTGGCCGGCTATGGGGTGCCATTCAGGCATTTCTCTTAGTTTCAATTCTTCAGGGCCGCCATACTGTTCAACTACTATTGCTTTCATATCGAATCCTTACGATCTCTAGCCCCTAAAGGCAGCAGTTCAAGACGCCCGCTTGTTAGAAGATTATTTTTTGTTATAGCAGCAAATCACAGCTCCACACAAGTTAATTATCAATTGACAAAAAAAAGCTTATCATCAATTTTATGGGTATTGAGCCCAAAGGACATAAGTCATGAGTATTGAAGAACTAAATTCGATTAGAACCAAGATAGATGCGGTTGATTCTCAAATTGAAGAGTTAATTTGTCAACGTGGAGAACTTGCGAAAGAGGTTGGGAGAATCAAGCATAAAAGTGCCGAAAAAGAAATCAATTTTTATCGACCTGAACGTGAAGCTCAGGTCATGCGAAAAGTCTGTGAAAAAAATAAGGGACCGATAGATGACAAGCATATGATGACAATTTTTCGGGCGATAATGACCGCTTGCCTTGATTTGGAACAACATTTGAAGGTTGCTTATTTGGGTCCTGAAGGAACATTCACTCAAGTAGCCGCTTACCAACATTTTGGAAGAGACATTAACGTCATTCCATTTTCATCTACAAAAAGGGTGCTCCACGAAACCGAAATGAAGAGCGCTAATTTTGCAGTGTTACCAATTGAAAATTCGATTGTTGGAATGATGAATACAACATTGGATGCTTTGCTTAATACAAATCTTAAAATTTGCGGGGAAGTCATTTTGCCTATCCATTATCATCTTTTGGGAGCCAATGAAGGGGGGATTGATTCAATCAAGAAAGTTTATGGGCATGAGCTGGCCTTTCAACAATGTAATCAATGGTTGGCCCAACATCTTCCACAGGCGAACAAAATTTCTCTTGAAAGCACATCTATGGCTGCAAAATTAGCTTTAGATGAACCTGATGCTTCAGCCCTCGGCGGCGATCTAACAGCAGAAACTTATTCATTAAAAATTCTTGCCAGTCAGATTGAAGGAAGTGCGCATAACGAAACCAGATTTATCGTGTTAGGTCAACAAAGTGTAGGGCCTTCCGGTAAAGATAAAACCTCATTATTGATATCGGCCCCTTATCAACCTAGGTTTTTGGCCGAATTATTTAACTATTTTTCTGAAAAGAATGTTAATATCTGTCAATTCACATCGAGGCCTTATCATGAAAAAAAAGGCTATTATTGGTTTTATATTGATATTGAGGGACATCAAAATGAGAAGCCCATTGCAGATGTTTTAGAATTATTGGCAAATAAAACTATTCCCATAAATGTATTGGGTTCATATCCTCGTTTATAGGCACAATATTAATAACAGAGACAGAGGTGTAATCTGAACAACTTATTCACTATCCTATTTTATTTTTTCTTCAACTTGAAAGAACGTCTCTATCACGTTCATTCAAATACGGAAAAGACGTTGATCTCTCAAACGAATTTATTTCCTTCCAATGAAGAAATCATTAAATCCATTTTGGGATCCATCCGTCTTGTCAAATATCACCCCTCCCGACTCATTCTTAAAGAAGGGGAAACCGGAGGAGATGCGATTTATATGGTCCAGAATGGTTCTGTACGCGTCTTTACTTATGACAGCAATGGAATAAAGATCCCCTTAGCCCGACTTGAGAGCGGGGACTATTTTGGCGAGCAAACTCTTTTAAGTGATTTACATAAAACGCGCTCTGCCAACGTTGAATCCATTACACCAGTCACTTTAATCCGCATTGATGCAAAAAGCTTCATAACCCTTTTAAGAGATGATCCTGAATTTCGGAAAAAGATTGGCATACTAGGAGACGCGCAAGCATTTAGTCGCCTTCTTGCGATGAGCGAATATGAAAAAAGTCCATGGCTCTCTGCTATAATCAAGAAGGATAAGAAGCATAACTCGAATATTCAAAGCTATTCCATTAAATTGTCTCACGATAAATTTGATTCTTTTTACACTGGCCAATATGTAATGATCAGGGCTAAAATGGGTGAATATTGGCTGGAGAGACCTTATACCGTTTCTGACTTGCCGGTTGAGAATGAATTGAGAATTACTATTAAGTACAATCCTGAAAGTATCTTTACAGAGTGGCTGTTTCATCGAGCACCCGACGAATTAAATATCTTTGTGACTCAGCCTAGAGGGTCTTTCATATTAAACCTGAATAGTGATTCAAATATTTTATGTTTTGCCGGCGGAATAGGGATTACTCCGTTTATTACCTTTGCAAAGGCATTTGCCTTTCAAAACAGAAAAAGTGATAAGATGCATATCCTTTATTCTGCGTTGAATGAACTAGATTTTATTTTCAAGGATGAATTCAGCTCTATTGCACAAAGTACACCATCATTTTCTGTCAGGTATCGGGCCACGGACAAGGAAGGACTGCTTTCAGAAAAGGAAATTATTAAGGTTGTAGATTCCTTTAACCGCCCGGATATTTACATCTGCGGCCCGGAAGGTTTTATTAAATTGGTTCAGGATGCACTGCTATCAATCCGTTATGATGCAAAAAAAATTAAGATCGACCAATATGTTCATGCAGGTTAACCATTAATGGAAAAGAGAAAATTAGGACAGTTAGAAGTTTCTGCCTTGGGATTTGGCTGTATGGCACTTTCTGAATTTTACGGCGAACCTCTCGATCAAAAGAGCGCCATTCAGATCATTCACTGCGCCCTTGAATCGGGCATCACCCTGCTCGACACTGCAGATATGTATGGCTTTGGCGATAATGAGCTTTTAGTGGGGAAAGCTATCGAAGGACGCCGCAATCAAGTTGTGGTAGCTACTAAAACAGGGATCGTCCGAAAGAAAGAGGATCCTTCTTTTAGGGAATTCTGCGGGAAACCCGAGTATATCAAAAAGCAATGCGAAGGAAGCTTACTGCGCCTAGGCATCGAGACGATCGACCTTTACTACCTTCATCGGCTCGATCCCTCGACCCCCATCGAAGAATCAGTTGGAGCAATGAAAGATCTGGTCAAAGAGGGTAAAGTGAGATATATCGGCCTGTCGGAGGTAGAAGCAGAACAGATTGAACGAGCTCAAAAGATTCACCCGATCACAGCCCTCGAGACCGAATACTCTTTATGGAGTCGCGATCCGGAGGCCGAGGTCTTCGACCTCTGCAAAAGACTGAATATCGGTTTTGTTGCTCATAGTCCTATTGGAAGGGGTTTCCTAGGCGGCCAGATCAAATCATTCGACCAACTGCCCGAAGATGATTTTAGGAGAACGATCCCTCGCTTTATGGGGGAAAACTTCGACTTTAACCTCAAGATTGTCGATATGATCGATCAGATGGCCAAGAAGAAAGGCTGCACAAACGTTCAATTGGTCCTTGCTTGGATACTGGCGCATCCGCTTGGAATCGTCCCCCTATTTGGAACTAAAGAGTCAAAACATATTCCGGAGAATGCGAGGAGCACCGATGTCAAGCTCACGGCTGACGAGTTTTACATTTTGAATCAGATGATACCGCCCGGCTTGGCCAAAGGTGTCCGCTACCCTGCCGTCTCCAAAAAACATTATGAGAAGCCATAATTGTTAACCTAATGCCATTGGTGTTTTACTCCTGGCGGCTTTAATGGTCTCGCCAAGCTGCTGTAACATAGGTCCGCAGTCTAAGCGGTCGAGATGTATTTCAATGAAAGAGAGCTCCTGGCTTGCTTCGGCCCGAGTTAAGGCTTCTTCCAGGTCGCTTTCCTGCTTTACTTCACAGCTCCAGAAATTATCACCAAACACAGCTGGCAATTGATGATATTTCCAGGGTTGCAAATCATTGTAAATGGCCTCTCTGATCACTCTTTCAGTGGTGTAGCCATCATTATTGAGCAAAAATATAATGGGTTTACAGTTGTATCGCATGATTGTCGATAACTCTTGCGCCGTTTCTTGAAATGCGCCATCTCCAACAAGTAGAATAGTGCGACGATTGGGTGCAGCAGTGCAGACACCTAGCAGGGCGGGAGTTCCATACCCGATTGACATATAGTCGGCTTGTCCAATATAAAGTACATCAGGCGGTAATTGCATTTGTGAACAACAAAATATAGCGCAGCCTGTATCCACAACGACAATATCATCCGGACGTAAAAAATGAGCTAATTTTTTGAAAAAAAACTGAGTGGTCATAGGGACCTGACGCCCCTTATCCATTTTTTGTCCGGGGGTATACTCAAAATGTTTTTTTATCGTTTTCTTACTTTGATTTTTTGTTTCTCCGAATTTTTTAGACAAGTTTTTTATAAAATCATTTATATGGACGGGAGTGTGTTTGTGGTGTTGAATCAACACTTGATCGGTTTTAGCTTCTATCATGATGTCATGTGAAAGTGCAGCAGTAAAACCGCCCATATCCGTTTCATTTAAATTAGATCCCATTAGTAAAACGGCATCCGCTTCTTCAACAATTTTGCATATCGCAGGATCTCCCCATTTCCCCTGATAAATTCCCATGTATTGTGGGTGCTGTTCCGAGATAATGCCTTTGGCAGAAAATAAAGAAGCACAAAGAAATCCGCTATTTTCTACAAGATCTTTATAGTCTTCCTTCAGGAGGTAGCTCATCAAATAGGGACCTCCAATAATGACAGGATTTTTGGCTTTTGTTAACAACTGATAAGCCTTCTCAACTGCTTGTACGAGTGTCTCCCTGTGACTATTAGCAGGCGATAATTCAAATGGCCCCGGAGCTTCGCATGTGTGATAAATGATATCGGTAGGCAAAGATATATACACCGGTCTTTTATGGTAAAGGCAAGCTTGCAATGCTTGATCGATTTGTTTTGGCGCTTGTTGAGGGTCACTGATGAATTGGCAGTCGACCGTGATTTCTTCATACATCTTCATGGCCGCTAAATAATCGGTTTCAATGGAGTGATGAATGTGTTTCGGTTTATGATGGTATTTTAAAGCCGGACTTCCTCCAATGACTACCACCGGAACATGTTCACAATAGGCGCCTGCAATGGCATTGATGGCACTAAATTCCCCTACGGAAAATGCCAAGCCAACAGCACTTAAACCATTGACTCTAGCATAGCCGTCTGCTGCATATCCTGCATTGAGTTCATTGCAGCAGCAAATTAATTCTAAATCATTTTCCAGAGCGCAATCGAGAAAATTGAATAAATAGTCACCGGCAACGATGAACATTTGATTGACACCAAGCTGTTTCAACCGTGTAACCAAATAACTTCCAACAGTAAATTTTGAATCTGACTTTGTCATAAAATTTCTATAACTTCCTCATTCCGGCAATGCCAACGCGTCGTGAAGGGTAGGTATAATAGATAACGCGAAGTCCGCGTTCCCCAAAACCTCCAACAACAGCCTGCCAACCATCATGTTCTTTTCCTTCTTCCTTGCACCGGGTATAGGTCCATAGTTTGGGATTCTCCTGTGTACCACTTCTATAGTAGATATTCCCCGTAGAGATATACTCTAACTGGATGGCTATGGATGCAGTTAAAATATCAGGAACCTCATATCCTTTTTCCAGCACGAGGGGTTTTTGTTCAGAGTAGATCTTAAATCGGCTTTCGGGAATCACATCTTTTGTCAACAACGCCCAATAGGAGGCTTTAACCCGGATTTCTTTAAACTCTTGGGGAATCAGGTCTGCAATGTACTCATATTTGGTTAGGCGACCTGTTTGACGTTTCGCCAAAATCTCTTCCCATTTTTCGATGGAAAGGGGGACTTTCATTGGAGGATCGCCTACTTCAACAGTTGCGGGAACAAAAACAAGCCAGTCGGTCTCGTGCACTTTCTTATCCGGCCAGAATGGGCTGGGCTTCATGAATTCTTCAATCCAGTTTTCAGGAAGAGGAATCTCGTCAACTTGACCGATAAAGGCATTCCATTTTTCAGGACCAATGACAGATTGATACAATTTATCTTTTTCGTTTAAATTAGCCATACTTTTTTCCTTAATTTAAAAAATTTATCGATGTTTGGCTATAAAACCTAGTACTATGCTATTAAAAAATTCAGGTTGTTCCCAATAGAGTGCATGTCCTCCCTCGGCGAGGATTGCTATCTCGCAATTGGGGATATGGCTAGCGTACGCCCTTAACATTGGCGGAGGCATGTAAAGGTCTGCATCCCCTCCAATCATCATCACGGGTGTTTTCACATGGGCGAGCTTCTCCCAAGTGACCTCATGTGCGTTTGCATTCACTTGGCCAATTCGAACGCCGGTAGCCGCTTTCTCCTCGAGAGCCGACCACATCTCTACCCCTTTTGGATTACTGACACGATAAGTGGGCGAAAGTTCGCGGAACTCGGCTGGAAACTCGTTAAAGCCATTGGGACAAAGACGAATACACAACTTGATGTAATCGGGATCCTTAACTTCTCCAATTGGGCAGTAGGATGAGCTGACAACGCTATAGAGATCTGCTCCATAAGAAAGGGCGTAATTCATGGCAAGACCCCCACCTGCTGCAGCTCCAACGAGATGACATTTGGTAATGCCCAGGAATTTAAGCAGATTGCGCAAATCATTGACTGCGCTTCCCGGATTTTCCTTAGAAACCGGATCGGACTTACCATAGCCGCGTCTCGAATAAGTGATGACTCGATAGCCGGACTTGGCAAAGACAGGTTGTTGATAACCCCAAACGGTCGAGCTTCTTTCCGGATGCAGCAATACGACAGGTTCACCTTTGCCGCCGGTATCTGAATATTCAAGTTGGGTGTCAGGAAGCTTGGCAATGCCTTGTTTTGCCGGAAACGGAGCTGGTATATGTACTGGACTTGCGGGGTTGAAAAGATGATCGGCAGCAAACACTCCACTTGCTATTTCATCTATCGGCTCCAAGACAAAATCAAAATGTCCAATCGGATATTGAATGACTCGCCCAGGTCTATACCAATGGTCTTCAGCATTGTGTTCATCGTCAGGAAAGTATAGCTGAGTCGTTATTAATTTATAACCATCCGCACTGATTTTGAAATGGAGATGGGCACAACGAATATCAAGTGGATCGTCGTTAATTTCATATCCGCCAGGAATTATTGTTTCCAATTTATAGAAACCATCACTATCTGATCTTAATTTTCCTCGTAATGTATAGCCTTCGGTGTCATAAACACCATCAGTAGTGGTCTGCCAAATGTCTAAAGTGGCCCCACCCAGTGGAGTGCCATCCGTAGAAAGAACCCGTCCAGATAAGGTCAGAGATCGATCTTCAGGAAGCTTGGGTGATGAAAAAACACCTGTTATTTCCGGTGCTCCCGCATAATAAAAAGGACCTTCAATATCTGACTCGGTTGGTTCTAGTCGTTGTCCACCGGTGATTGGTACAAATTTATTGTAAGCTTTATATATTTGCATAAGAATCCTTCAAAAAAATATTGTTTTTCATCTTAAGACATAGATGTTTTCTGCTTTAATTTCAAATTATTAATGCTGGGCCTTATTGTGACGGCTGTGGACATCACGGGCTTCACTTCCTGATTAGGCAAAAATTCAAATGAGAATCGGCGCAGGATGATCACGAGTGCGGTGAGGATCTCTAGGAACGCGAAATTGCGCCCAATGCATCCCCTTTTGCCGCTGCCAAAGGGAAGGTAAGCGTAAGGATGGCTTTGTCCGAATGGATTATCCAAAAATCGCTGTGGGTTAAAAGTATTAGGCTCCTTCCAAAAATCAGGGTGGTGGTGAATTTGGTGGTTGTTAATAATTACACCTGCTCCCTTAGGAATAAAATATCCTTTCACGGAAGTATCAACAACAGCCTGTCTTAGCTGATTGAAGCTTGTAGAATTCATGCGCATCGATTCTTTAATCGTCGCTATAGTGTAGGTTAATTTATTAATTTGTTCATACGTCGGCTGTTCATCACCGAGCACATCCGAAATTTCCCGGCAGATTTTTTGCCTAATTTCGGGATGGCGTGTCAGTGCAATCAATACATAGAAAAGTGCCGGTGATGTTGTAAATAATCCAACCCCTGAAGCTGTGGAAATTTGAAATCCTATTTGATCAATGAGTTCTTCCCTGCTTAGTTCATTGCCATATTCATTGATAGCATTTCCAATAAAATCATCAATCTTATCACCTGATTCAAGCCGTCTTCTTACCCATTTTTTATAGGCTTCACGATTAGAGCCGATGGCCTCATCATACTGTTTTTTTTTCCAAGGCAATTTCCAAATCCAAGGGAAGTATGTGGTATGATGCGCCATGAGGGTCCCAACAGAATGATACATCATGTCAACGGTCTCTTCGGGACTGTCTTCTATATAGTAGAAGAATGAATTGTTAACAAAGTTAATGATAAGGCAAGTCAATTCATAGCCAACATCAACAACTGCGTTGTCGGGATATTTATCGAACCAGGCATCGACCCGTTTAGTAGCTATTTCATAAAATTTAGCCATATACCGTTCAAAAAAAACATGCACATTTACCGATTTTAAAGCCACTTCCCGATCCCTTTTCCACTTAACCGGATCGTTTTGCGTAAAAAAACTTACTAAACCTGCCAGCGGCTCCAAGCCATGAACTAAGGCTGGATGTTTATTGAAGAAGTCGTCTTGCTTATCTCCCAGGATGATTTGGGCGTAATCCGGATGCGTAAAAAAATAGTTTGTAATCTTTCCTGTATCGAACTTGGCTATATCGCCGTATGTTTCAAAAATATGGGTTCTCAGACCGACCGGATCATCTCTATTCCATCTGAAGTACTTCCATTTTGACATTTTGATATCGGGAACATTTAACATAGATTATTCCTTTACTTGTTCAGGGCCACCAACATTACTGAATTCTTCAACGTATATTTTTTCCTGTGGAATCTTCAGATTTTCAATTAAGGTGTTTTTTATATTTCTCGTGTAGCTATCGGGGCCGCAAATATAAATATCTGCGTTTGCCATTAATTCTATCTGTCTGGAAATTTCATCTGAAGTTAATCTCCCCTCTTTAACGGTTTGTCGATACCTTACTTTAAAATTAGGATATTTTTCACTCATTTTTTCAAACTCAATTCTGAAAATATCCTCTCCGGCATTCCTGAAGGAATAGTCAATTGTCACTGAAATGGAAGGTTCATTTCTAATCATTTTTGCCATCATGATAGCCGGAGTAATTCCAATTCCACCGGCATAAAAGATCACGGGAGTTTGGAAGGGATATTTAATCAAAAATTCTCCTTGAGGCTTGGACACGTAAGCTATCATATTCTCGGATGCATTTTCAAATAACCAGTTGGATAGGGCTCCTTTTTCTTCACGTTTTATAGTTATTTCATAAAAGTCATCCTCAGGATGACTTGTCAATGTGTAGGGCCTCTCCACCCAATTTCCATTAATTTGAAATCTGATAACCACATGTTGTCCCGGAAGAAAGGTTTTTTTATCTTCCGCATTGATCGGTTTAAGTTGAAAAGACCAGATGATATTATTATGTTTAATGATTTTGAAGATATTGCAAGATTTCCAAACATCATAGCCAAGCAATTCCTGTATTCTTGGTCTACAGCCTCCGCATACAGACCCCGCTCCTGTGCATTTCATCACTTGTTTGAGAGAGTTTGCTCCGGATTTAATAGTGTCTACAATCGTTTGAGTGCTAATAAGCATGCATTTGCACAGTATATCTTCACCAACACTGATCAACTTGAAAGACTTGGTAGCCAATGAACCGCTAACAATAAATCTTTCGAGGATTTCAGGAGTCATTTTGGTTTTCTCGATGATCATTTGGACCAAATCGCTGTTGTCATCCCAATACCCGAAATTGACGACTCCTACCAATTCCCCATCCTTAACTCTAATCTCCCTTTTTTCTTGTTCGTTTCTCTGATAAACAAAGGTCTCATAGTCTTCTATTCCAAGCCGTGAGATGCAAAATATCCCATTACCTGTCACCTGATAACCGATCAATTTCATCTCTTTTGAAACATCCATCTTTAAACAGATGGCGGGGAGCCCTAAAAATACTCCTTGATAACGTTTAACTCGACCAACATGTGGGGTCTTATAAACATTTTCGAGAGAGACTAGCACCTCTTTGAATCGGTCACTTGAACCGTACATTTTCAACAAGGTCTCTTTATCTAAAACAATGAGTTCAGAATTACCACGTGATACTGCCATTGCTATGCGTGGCAGTTTTTTTATAATTCCCAATTCACCAAATATCTCACCCGGCTCCAGGGTCACATTTAAAATAATTTCCCCTCTTTCATTTTCAGTTCGGATATCCACTTCTCCGGACAAGATAATATAAGCGGCATCCGATTTGTCATTTTGATAAAAGATTACCTCTCTATCTTTAAATTTCTCAACTCTTTCATCAATTTTGGCGACATCTATATTGCTTTCTTGAAGATACTGAAAATTCTCTTCTAACTGGTGAAATACAGACTCAACTCCACGCTCCCTCGTTACCTTCAATATCGTTTCATTGAATTGACTTTCCGCTTTTAATACTTCTTTTGGGATCATTAAACATGTGCAATCTTCAGTAGCGCAAGCAGAAGAATGTCTGGCAGTTAAACCCAAACTTGTGGCGGCTTCCTCTCCAAAAAACTCCTTCTCCTTTCTAATGACTTGAACCTGCTCATCACCTGCCGAATTAATCGTAAATAGTTTAACTTTCCCCTTTTCAATGATATAAACGGAATCGGCCGCCTCTCCAACAGAGTAGATGGTTTGCCCATTGCAAAACTTTTTTTCTTGAGACTTTTCAAAAATCTCACCCGAAAAAGGGATGTTGAATATATTCAGAAGGCCAGAATCTCTGACCAATTTTTTTTGGATGTCCACCTTAGCTTGTCCTTATTCTTGATAAATACTTTCTAACAACAAATGATTTTTATTGCATGAGATTTTTTTCTTTAGTACGGTCAGGGTGCAAGTAAAAGTGATGATTTTATAAATATTCATTCCGAAAAGGAGAAAAGTCATGGGAGCTAGAAACGGAAAAGCATATCTGGATTCTCTCGATAATATGCAAAGAGAGATATGGTTAGATGGAGAAAAGCTGACTCAGAATTTGAGTCAATATCCCTTATTTTCGGGTATCGCCAAGTCGATGGCCCAGCTGTATGATATGCAGCATGATCCTCTCTTGATAGATCAGATGACCTACAACTCACCTACCACCGGCGATCGCGTTGGGATGAGTTTTCTCGAACCTAAAACAATGGAGGATGTAGCTAAAAGACGGATCATGATGAAAAATTGGGCCGATTGGTCAGGAGGCATGCTTGGAAGAACTCCCGATTATAAAAATAGTGAATTGATGGCTTGGGCTTCAGCTGCTGAAGTATTTGGCAGAAAAGATCCACGCTTTGCTGAAAACATAAAGAGATATTATGAATACGTTCGAGAGAATGATCTTCTTTTAACCCATGCTCTCCTTGCGCCTCAAGTTAATCGTTCAGCATTGGCGCACGAGCAAAAAGATCAGTTCATCGCAGCAAAAGTCGTTGAAAAGAATACAAAAGGAATAGTCATTCGCGGAGCCCGATATCTGGCTACCTTCCCTTTAGCTGATGAAATTATTGTTTTTCCCCCTCCTCCTTTACTCGAACAAGTGAATTTTTCTGTAAAAGATATAAAAACTGCTGCTTTAGAAGCTCCTTATATGTTTGCTTTTTCAATATCCGTTGAAACACCCGGCCTCAAATTTATCTGCCGAGAGTCTTTTTCCAAAAAATCCATTTTCGACCATCCCCTGGCGGCCCGTTTTGATGAACAAGATGCTGTAGTCGTTTTCGATGATGTACTTGTTCCATGGGATAGAGTCTTTTTGCTGGAAGATATCGAAGGGCGCCATGCTATGTATGCCGAAACTGATGCCAGAATCCATATGACCCACCAAGTTCTTATTAGAAGGGTTGCTAAAACAGAATTCCTCTTGGGCGTTATCTGTAAAGTCGCCGAAATGATCGGAATCGATCAATTCCCCAATGTACATGAAAAGATTATTAAAGTGATCATGGCACTAGATACTATGAAGGCCTTATTGGTCGCCAGTGAAGCTAATGCTAAAGTTAACCGCTGGGGTGTAATGACGCCCGATGATGAGCCATTAGCTACTTCCAGAAGTCTTTATCCACTGCTTTACCCTCAAATTCGTGAGATCATTCAGCAACTTAGTGCCGGCGGCTTGATGGCTCTTCCAACAGAGTTGTCGATGGATAGTGCCATCAGAGAAGATATTGACAAGTACTATCAAGGCAAAAATGCCAATTCAGAAGAGCGGATCAAACTTTTTCATCTTTGCTGGGATATTGCAGGAAGCTCTTTTGGGTCTAGACAAGAACTTTATGAACGATTTTTCTCAGGTGATCCACTAAAGACTGCAACAGCATTTTATTATCATTATGATAAGGCGCCGGTGATAAAAAAAGTTGAAGAATTTCTCAATAGGAAAATATAACCTCATCATCCGTCACTAAGGGCTGCCGTTTCTAGATTTAAGTTTATTGAGATCAGTCCATTCAATGGGGATGGGCTTACCATCTTTAATAAGCATTAGATAACTTTTATTGAGAAGTGTGTGATCATCTTTATCTATGGTAATTTTCTCTACTATGCCGATATCAACATCTCTAAAGGATTCGAAAGCATCGATGAGTCCTTCTCTCGTCAGGTTATTAGCCTCTAATGCCCTTGATAATGCAATATTAAGAATTTTAGCTCTAAGATAGCCATGTAAACTAGATTGACTATATTTCAGGTCAGATTGATATTTTTTAAAATCTTCCTGATATTCTCTTACTGCAGGTAAGCTTATATCAAAAGGAGATGGTACGGTTTGAGAAGCAATAAAATTAAAGTCTAAGCCAGTGAAATCACTATAAGTAATACTGCTGCCGGAATTGACAATTAGAGCATTAGGAATTAATTGCTTCACTAACTTGACAAACTCAACATCTCCGGGAGGTGTTGTCGCACTGATTATGACTTTGATCTCAAATTTATTCGCTCTAGCATCCCTCAAAAGATTGGCCACCCCTCCTTCCACATTCATAGTAGCTCGTGAATATCGACCATAGGGCAATTTCTCAGGATTAGGATAGCCAAATTTTTTTAATGCATCCATTGATCCTTTATAATATGAATCCCCAAAAGGATCATTTTGTAAAAAAAAAGCCATCTCTTCGGGTTTAAAGCCATTATCTAACAGATTTTTAATTATTATTTCACTTCCTTTACCGGAGCCAGTAGAAAAATTGATGACATAATGAAAAGGCGGATGTGTATATAAGAATTCAGAACCAGCATAAGGAGCATAAAGCAATACATGTTTTTCATTAATAATGGGTAGTGTCACAAGAACATTTGCAGACCCTGCGATAATAATTGCCAAGACATTATCTTTGTCTATGAATTCCCTTACATTATGTGCGGTGATAACAGGATCTCTTTTATCATCCATAACAATTAGTTCTATTAGATGTCCATTAATACCACCTCGATCATTAATTTTTTTAAAATATGCTTGGAAACCGGCACGAAATTCCTTAAGAAAAATTTCGTTTGGGTTGATTGATATTCCCAATTTAATAGGAGATAGATCTTTTTTTTCAGATGGAATATTTTTAGATGGGGGTGCTGAATTCTGTTCGGAAGCTTCTCCATAAGATATATGGAAAGGAATAAAAAACAAATAAATTAAAATAATTTTTAATATTGACTTATTGGTCATGGAAACTCCATCTCCGGTTTTCGATTAAGAATATCTGTAATCATAGTCTCAATTTATTAAAAAATCACTTAATATTATTTATTTGTCAAGCAAAGCTATGGGCTCTGAGATTCGGAGTAGGTACTTATCGTCATTATAACCGCGGAGCCACAGAGATCGCTGAGCAAACGCAGAGAGTTTTTTCTACGATCAAAATCTCTCTGCGCTTGCTCAGCGATCTCTGCGGCTCCGCGGTAAAATCTTCTATACAACTTTCTAGCCACCCCTTACTAGAGCCACTTTCCTATACCCAAACGGTAACTCTGACATCTCGTTCCTACTCCGAATCTCAGATGGGCTATCACCTGTCGCCCTCCGTTTCACTAGGGGCGCTCCGCATTCGCTCAGCTTAATTGTTATGACTCCACAGTAGCTGGCGATGATCATTCACCCATCCGCAAACCGATACAAGTTTGTCTGAAGAGCCTCCCAGGGGAAAAGAATAATTTCGCTAATTTCTCCCTAAGTCCGAATTGCTGTGAAAAAATGTGTAACTTGTATTTTATTCCAATATTAATTAATGTACCGTTTTGAAGACTCGTAGGATTAATTCTTGTCAGGAGTTACATCAAGTATGGTATCTTATCTATAAACAAGGGAAGTATGTCCCATTTAACTGGACTAATTACTCGAAATCTGGAGAGTCGAAATGAAAAAATATGATCTTATTGTCATCGGTTCAGGCCCCGGTGGAGAAAAGGCCGCTGTGAAAGCAGCCTATTTTCTTAAAAAGGTAGCGCTTGTAGAAAAAGGGCCCCTTTATGGCGGTGGAACAACCCATTTTACAATCCCATCCAAGATATTGAAAGAGATGGCGAGCAATCCAGAGTACGAAAAGAAAAATGTTTTCAAAGAATTTATCGTTAAAAAAAAGGAGCTGATGAACCATCACTCCCAGATGGTTCATGACAACCTAATTAACCACAAGGTAGATATCTATCAGGGAACCGCCTCATTTGTCGATGCAAACAGAATCGAGGTCTCTCATGATTCCGAGAAAACGATTATTTCCGGAAAAAATATCATCATTGCCGGCGGATTAAAGACCTTGCCTCCAAGCGACATTCCAATAGATGGAAAGCGGGTGCATGTTGTTGAGACAATCATGAACCTTAAAGAAATTCCATCCTCCATATGTATTTATGGAGCCGGTGTTATTGGCTGTGAATATGCTACAATGTTTGCTCATTTGGGAAGCAAAGTCTTTCTAATTAATGAGCGCAAAACAACTCTTAACCGTGTCGATAGAGAAATTGTTGAAATTTTGTTGAGTTCAATGAAAAGCGATGGCATAGACCTTCACTTCGGCGCAGAACTTAAATCAATAACTCCACCTAAAAGAGAAGATGATAAAGTTAAGATTTCTTTAAGTAATGGAGAAACAGTAAAAGCCGATATGTTCCTCATGACGGCCAAAAGAAGCAGTCAATTGGCAGACCTTAATTTTGCCAATGCAGGCATTAAAACTCGTGATGCCGGGATGATACCCATTAATAAATATTACCAAACTAGTGTGCCGAATATCTATGCCGTAGGCGATGTGATTGGCAAACCCAATTTAGTCAATATAGCAATGGATCAGGGGCGTTATGCTGTTTCCCATATTTTGAAGTTGGATGATATGAGGCACTTTTCACTTTCAAATATGCCTCAAGGCATCTATACAATCCCCGAAATTTCTACTGTGGGCCTAAGCGAAGAACTTGCGGTTAATGATGGTTATGACATTGTGATTGGAAGAGCCTATTACAGTGATATAGCCCGAGGAATCATCATGGGGTCAAAACATGGAATGTTGAAGGCCGTCATCGACAAAAAAACGCAAGTCATTTTAGGAGTTCATATCATCGGAGAACAAGCTTCCGAACTGATCAACTTTGGCGTTGAATTAGTTGCAAATCAAAAAACCTTGAATGAAATGATCAACGCAAACTTTAATTTTCCAAGCCTCCACGAGCTTTATAAATATGCTGCATTCGACGGACTTAGCGCTATCACCGGCAGAAGAATGAAAAAACATAGCACTCTTGAACTTGTCAGCATAAACACAACGAAAAGATGAATTCAGCTCTATTGCACAAAGTTCACCATTATCCTAGAAACGGCGATTGGAAGGGTTGGCTTGTGTTACGCACTGACACAATCCTCCCCTTTGGGGGCTTTGCCGTTTTTAGGTTTGACCTAAACTTTAGCTTTCTCTTTTTTTTTGATCATTTCCATCACTTCTCTCATCTGTTCAAAAGTCAACTGTTGACTAGCATCTGTTTTAGCGACATCAATGTTATCGTGAGTTTCAATCAAATACCCATCGAAATTATAGTTCAATGATTCATCAATAATTTTCATGACTTTGTGTCTTTCCCCACCTATATGGGACGGATCAAGGAACATCGGAATTCCCATTTTTTCTTTCATTTCCATAGCCATTTCGAATTCAGGGATGTTGCGTAATTGCTTTGGATTTTCCCCATACCCGGGTGTAAAACCTCTATGGCATGCCCATAGACGTTCTTTTGGAAAACCGACACTCATAATATGCTCATAGATTCCAAACCAATGCCTTTTATCCAGCCATATTTGATTTTTAAACATAAAAATGAGGTTTGGCGGACCGCTAGCTAAAATAGAAGCAATTCTTTTTTGTTCAAAATGATTTTGGTTTCTTGCTCCCAACCAAACGACAGCGCCGGCATTTTTTATTCCGCAAATTTTTAATGCATCCACCATCATCTGCGCTTGAATAGCAGATAAAATTTCCGTACAAGGAATTAATCCTCTATTTAAGGTCTCTTCAAAAAGCATGGGTATGCCATAAAATGCAAACCCTTCCCAACCGGGTGTTGTCCGGGGTTTCCATAAAGAAGCCCTTACATATTTCAAGCCATCTTTTTTCAATTCCTCGGCACATGTGATAAGCTGCTCCCTTGATTCAAGGGCGCAGGGTCCCGCAATAATAGTTTTAGACATTTTAACACTCCTTTAATACATTCCCCCATCATATAAATATAAAATTATATTTCAACCTAAAATATTTTTTATATCTATGGCTACAGTGAAATATGGTCTGAAAGATCTGAGGGTGAACCTTGGAGTCCTCAAGAAATTTGAAAGAATTCTGCATGAAACTGGATCACGCTACTTTCCAAAGCCAATCCAATGGAAGTAGAAATTCAATAATACAGCGATTACAAAGAGTGTGATGCCGACTAGGAAAATATTTTTAATGATCTGTACCGATTTGTTCATTCTTCGCATCAGCCGATTGTTAAGGAAGTCAAGGATACCGTTCAAAATTTCCCTGATGGAATCAACTTCAATAATCAGCAATTGAATATGCTCTAATAAATTAGAGAGAGATTGCCTGTTTGAATCTGAGATGACACTTATTTTCCTTGTTGAAACACGAAGCAAGACATTCCTCAACGTGCTGATATTGCTTTTAATCTTTACTATCTGATTTTTAATATTGATAACATCGCTATAAGTGCCTTTCTTCAGCTCGCGGATAGCATCATCCAGTTTTTCTGCTGCCATTTCATAATCATGTAAGATATCGGAATAGTTACTGATGACATTGTCAATGATAAGGAAAAGGATAAATCCCGGCGTCAATGCAAACTTGATATTTTTAAGGAAATCTTCCCGGAATTTAGCTGTACAAAGTAATGGTTCATAAGTAGCGGTAAAGCAGATCTGGTCAGTTAAATAAATAAACAATTTGCCGAATAACGATTCGCCTTTAATATATGTATCTGTCAGCGACTTGGAATTGAAATTCAAATAGGTTTTCGGCACAATACATAAAATATCCGAGATTTTGACCGTTAGCGAATTTTCCGCATCGATGAATTTTTTTGAAGAACTATCATGAAGAGATACATTAATGGCCTCTTGAGGCAGTTTTAATTTTTTTACTAATTCCAAATACTGTTCCTGGTTCCTTAAATCACCATGAATCCAATAAATTTTGCTTTTATCAGCAGGATTGACCTCTATTTTATCTATAGCTATTTCTTTCGATTGTTTAGTTGTCAAATCGAATTCAATAGCTGTTGAAATTAGTGTCAAAATTTTTTCTTCCATCATTGCACCTTGGTTTATTATAGATCCTTATGAAGAGACTCTTCGTTATCGGAAACGGGCCTTGTAATAATTCGAACGCGACGTTTATTAGTTATGAATGTGTTAAACCACTGGAGAATCACGTGCGTCCTGTTTGTAAAACTGACTATATATAAGAGGTGGATAAAACACCATGAAAGCCAAGCAACAAATCCTGAAATTTTAATGTTTTTTATAACTGCTATGGCCTTAGCTTTTCCAATAGTTGCCATCATCCCCTTATCGCGATAAACAAAAGGTTTCCGTTGGTCCGGGGAGATTTTACTTTTTATGATATTAGCGACATATTTGCCTTGTTGAATAGCTACAGGGGCTATTCCAGGCAAAGGATTGCCATTGCCAGATTGGCAGCAGGCCGCATCTCCGATGACAAAAATTTCAGGGTGGTCGGGAATGGTAAGGTCGGGATTCACGATGGCCCGCCCCATCCTATCCAAAGGGATATTCAATGTTTTTATTAGTTTTGATGCTTCATTCCCGGCAGCCCAGAAAATATTTGGACCCTCCAGAAATTTCTCGCCAATCCAAACGCCTTCAGAGGTCACGTTGGTCACCATTGTTTTTAGTAAAACTTCAACTCCTAATTTTTCCAGGTCTTCTTGGGCCTTATCTGCCAGGACCTTTGGAAAACTAGGCAAAATTTGACCTGTCCCTTCGATCAAGTATATCCTGGAATGTTGCGATTTAAAGTGTTTGAAATCGCTAATCAGAGTTTTATGAGCGATCTCCCCGATAGCGCCTGCTAATTCTACCCCTGTTGGTCCTCCGCCAATAATAATAAAACGCAAAAATCTCATGGCCTGAGTTAGACTATCGCTTCGTTCAGCCCTTTCATAACTGATTAAAACACGGTCGCGAATCCTGAGGGCATCATTAATGGTTTTCAGACCGGGGGCCTTCTCTTCCCATTCCGGATGGCCAAAATAAGAGTGTCGAGCGCCTGTGGCAATGATTAAATAATCATATTTAAAGACTTCCTCATTGCCGGCAATGACCTCTTTTCTTTCTTTATCGACTTTGGCTATGTGGGCCAATAGGATTGTCGTATTATCTTGTTTTGCCAAAATTTCCCTTAAGGGAGCAGCAATATTGCCGGGGGATATAGTAGCTGTGGCTACTTGATAGAGCAGAGGCTGGAAAAGATGATGATTTGTTTTGTCAAGTAAGAGAATATCTACCGGAGCCTTTGCGAGATTTTTGGCAGCATTCAGACCGCCAAAACCTCCTCCGATGATAATAACTTTAGCAAATCCCATTTTGAAGACCTCGTTATTCATGGATATATGAAATTATATTTTTTTAAAAGTTTTTTTTATTGAACCGGGATTCGGGGGTGCAATTAAAAGTATAGGTTTTGATTGCGCCCTGTATTAATGCAACATTAAAAAATTATGTTGAATTTTAATTCAAACCAATTAAGATAGGTTTATGGCGACAAATTCTTTTGGCACACTTTTTAAGATCACCACATGGGGGGAATCACATGGTAAAGCTCTCGGTGTGGTCATCGACGGCTGTCCGGCAGGGCTTGAAATCAGTGATGATGAAATCAATCTTGAATTGGCCCTACGGGCACCAGGCAGAAATCCTTATACAACCCCCAGAAAAGAATTGGATATTGGGGAAATTTTATCCGGCGTTTTTGAAGGCAAAACTACAGGGGCTCCTATTTGCATCATGATCCGTAATAAAGACCAGGATTCAAGCAAATATACCCCGATCAAAGATTTACTTAGGCCTGGCCATGCTAACTTCACCTACCTCGAAAAATACGGTATATTCGATTACCGTGGAGGAGGAAGATCTTCAGCCCGAGAAACTGCTGCAAGGGTAGCTGCCGGGGCCATCGCTAAGAAAATCTTGAAGCATTATCATATTTTTGTAGCAGCTTATATCAAGCAAATAGGAACGATAGTAGCAGAAATCAATTACTTGGATATACACGCATTAAGGCAAACAGCCTACAACGATCCACTATTCTGTCCCGATCCGAAGGCTTCTGCGAAAATGAGCGAGTTGATAGAGCAAGCAAAAAAAGAGGGTGATTCCCTTGGGGGTGTCATCGAATTTCTTGCGGTTTCCGTTCCTGTCGGACTTGGCGATCCTATTTACGAAAAACTGGAAGCCAAGTTGGCGAGTGCGATGATGAGCATTCCTGCTACAAAAGGATTTGAGTTTGGATCGGGTTTTCAGTCAGTCACGATGAAAGGTTCGGAACATAACGATGCCTTTATTTATGAGGATGGCAAAGTAGAAACAAAGACAAATTTTGCCGGTGGCACGCTTGGGGGTATTTCAACGGGGATGCCAATCATTGGCCGGGTCGCTTTCAAGCCCACTTCGAGCATTAAAAAACCCCAGGAAACATTGGATATTAAAGGGGAACAGAAGACATTTGAACTGCCGGAAGGATCGAGGCATGATCCATGCGTTGCGATCAGGGCTGCTCCTATTGTAGAGGCCATGACAGCATTAACGATAGTCGATTCCCTGCTCATGAACAGATGCGTAAGGTTAGATGTCTAATATCATAAAGAAGACCATTATTCTGTGCGGATTACCGGGCTGCGGCAAGACGACCGTAGGCAATTGCCTAGCAGAAAAAATTTCCAGCTCATTCATTGATGTGGATACCTTAATAGAAAAAGAATATGCCGACACCATGGGTGAATTGCTGACATGCCGCCAGATCTTCGCTCATCAGGGAGTTCCATTCTTTCGAGAGTTGGAAAAAAGGGTGATTTCCTCTCTAGCACAAAAATCGCATCAAGATGCAATTATCTCAATTGGCGGTGGCGCTATGGAGAATCCCGAAAATGTAAAAGTATTAAAGTCAATTGGACTCGTTGTCTACCTTAAGGTTAATCTAAAAGAACTTTTTAAGAGAATTAACCGAAAGGGACTCCCCGCTTATCTCGATCCCGCCGATCCACTTGGTTCTTTTGAAAAGTTGGCTCAGAAACGAATCCCCATTTACAGTAATGCTGCTGACATTGAAATAGAAGCAGATTCATTGACACCGGAAGAAATAGCCACCAAAATTGTTGAAAAAATTTTGCAAATCGGGAAGTCGACTTACTAATCTACATGAATTTTATGTAATTTCTTGTGTAGATTGGGTGCTTAAGGTATTATTCTAATAAAGAAGGTCAAAGGTCCACGATGAATATTGCGCGGCATATAGTAAAAGAATTGCTAAAAGCGGCTAAAGAATATCCTGTTTTAGCCATTTTAGGTCCACGGCAATCCGGAAAAACAACTGTCGTAAAAACGACTTTCCCTCATCATAATTATGTTCTGCTTGAAGAGCCTGACATATTGGAATTTGCACTTTCAGACCCAAGGGCCTTTTTAAAACACTATTCCAATGAAAATGGACTCATCATTGATGAAGCTCAGCATGCACCTGACCTGTTTTCTTATATCCAGGGTGTCGTCGACGCAGAACAGATACCGGGCAGATTTATCCTTACCGGATCGCAAAATTTCTACTTAAACGAGCAAATCTCTCAAACACTGGCAGGCCGTGTAAATATTTCCATACTCTTGCCGCTTTCTTTGGGTGAAATAAAATCAACTTTACAGCTCCCGGACAGTTATGAAAGCTTACTATTTGAAGGACAATATCCCAAAGTAATTGCACAAAACATAGATCCCCATAAATGGTATCAGAATTATATCCATACTTATATAGAACGTGATGTCAGACAGATAAAAAACATTACGGACCTGCATCTTTTCCAAAAGTTTTTGGCTCTTTGTGCAGGAAGAATAGGGCAGGTTGTGAACTGGTCTGATTTAGGAAGAGATTGTGGAATTTCCACAAAAACAGTTACTTCATGGATCTCTCTTCTACAAGCTAGCTATCTTATATTTTTGCTTTACCCTCATCACGAAAATTTCAACAAACGTATAATAAAATCACCTAAACTTTATTTTTATGATGCTGGAGTAGCCTGTGCCCTTTTAAAAATCAGAACACAGGATCAGTTGAGTATGCATTATCTGAAAGGGCAATTATTTGAATCTTTTGTGCTCGCAGAAATCACCAAACAGTCATTTAATCAAGGTTTAAATCCGCACCTTTATTTTTGGGCAGTTCAGTCAGGCCATGAGGTCGATTGTCTTCTAGGAAAAGATAATGATTTGATTCCAATTGAAATAAAATCCTCTGAAACGATTAACTCGAAATTCTTTGAAGGTTTGCAGTATTGGAGCAAACTAGCCTCAAAAGACCCAGCTAAAGGCTATTTAATTTATGGTGGAAAAGAACGGCAAAAACGCAGCCTTGGTACTGTTCTCGGTTGGGATGCAATAGATAAAATAGAACAGGAGATATTATGACAAGACAACTATCAATTACACTACCTTCAAAATCATATACCTACCCGATAGTCATTGGTGAAGGTCTTTTGCAGACGGATCAGCTGATTAAACATCTTCTCTCCCTCAAAGTTTCACAATATGCCATTATCACAGACACTACTGTAGAGACGCTACACGCAAAAATTTTAGCAATGCATCTAAACAATCATAAACTTAAAACAATACTCATCTCCTTTCCTCCCGGCGAAGATCACAAATCCAGGGCAACGAAAGAGTTTTGCGAGGACAAGCTTCTTGGCATAGGAGCAGGAAGGGATACGTGCATTATTGGCATGGGAGGGGGCATCGTCACAGACCTGGCAGGTTTTGTAGCCTCCACCTATTGCCGCGGCGTTCCTTCTGTCATGATTCCAACCTCTTTGCTGGCAATGGTGGATGCAAGCATCGGAGGTAAAACAGGCCTCAATGTTCCACAAGGAAAAAACTTGATAGGTACCATCACCCAGCCTACCGCTGTTTTCATTGATACTGCCACATTAACAACACTGCCGTTAGCTGAAATCAAAAATGGAATGGCTGAGATCATAAAACACGGATTGATAGCCGATAAAACTTATCTCGATTTCCTGAAAGCTAACGCCAAAAAGCTGCTTAATCTGGATTTACAGCTTATGGAAGAGGCCATTTACGGCAGCGTTGTCATCAAAGGAAAAATTGTCGAGGAAGATGAAGCCGAAAAAGGGAAAAGGCGCCTGCTTAATTTTGGCCATACTGTCGCACATGCCGTTGAGATTGCCACGGAGCATGATATCCCCCATGGCAGGGCAGTCGCCATTGGGGTCATCACAGAGAGCTACCTGGCCATGAAAATGGGACATCTGCAATTATCTGATTTCAATGCAATTTGCGACATCATTGACCTTTACCAAATCGACCTCACCTGGCAAGGAACGCTCAAACCCGGTCATCTCCTGGATATTATGAGGATGGATAAAAAATCATTACGTCAAACACCAAGATTTGTCATCTTGAATGAAATTGGAAAACCTCTTGAATTTGATGGGCAATACTGCACGGTTGCTGAAGAAAAATCACTTCATCAAGCAATTGAATGGATGTGTTCACATTTGATGATCAAAAACGGTGTTTGCTAAAAAAAAGTCTTTCTGTTAAAAAAAGAAACATGAAACTATCGTTAAATTCCATCCTTCTTGGCATACTTATAGTAGCAATGCTTTCTCTGTTATTGCTGGGCGGACTTACCCTCTATTTTAATAATCAATTAGCTAAGAATCAGGAATATTTTCTCGAAGCCAGCACAATAGAATCATCTCGTTTTACAATGAGCAGCGCCTTGTCAGGCTTTCTGGCTAGGCAAGCAATCGTTTTATCTGAAAGCGAATTGGAAAATATCTCTAAGCTCCCCTCCCGCGACGTCATAGAGCAACAATTCCTGGAAGGTTTTGACAGTTTGTCCTCACTAGCAAAAGGAAATGCTGAAATCACTCAAGCTCTCAATTCTATTCAGGAAAACTATCAGAAGTTTTTGACGAGTGACCAAGAAATCTTAACCCTTACAAAATCTCTCTTAACCCTTCGAAATGATTTAAAAACTAAGTCAGATGATGTTGTTGATGAGCTAAAAAATATCAGTGATTTATCTGTAAGCATAGATGGAGTCCTTGCCTTGCAAAAAGAAAAATCAAAAGAAAGCATTGATCTTTTGCTGCACGACAAAGAAGTAAAAACCAACGACACCAAATTTACCCAGCTCGAAGAATCTCTTAATAAGGTTTTGTCAAGCACCGAAGCTGACGCACAAAGCCTTAGTCAAAAATTGATCACTGATTTCGCAACTTTGGCAGCATTGATGCATCAATTGACTCAGGAAAGGGATCCGGACATTCTAAATAATCTAAGGGGCAATCAGATTACTCAGCTCATTGATTTGATTAACAGGGAAATGGACCAGCTCAAGAAAAATATTAGCGAATTCCCCGACCTTGTTACTATTACTAAAGAAATCGATACTCAATTTAATAACATTACAAAACAAATGATTAATGGGTCGGGCAGCATAGCTGACTTAAGGCAAGATTACAACAACAAACAACTGGCCATCCAAACGACAATACAACAGATTCAAGTCTATCTATTGGAAATTAAAAAACAGTTCAGTCAACTTGATGAGCTGACGATTAAATTCAGAACGTCGTTGATTGAAACTGCACAGCAGTTAACTTTCCGAAATCGATTGACCGTTATCAGTATTGTAGCATTATTCCTGCTCGTCATGTTGATTATCGGATTCTATGTTCATAAAACGATTGCGAGTTCACTGGGATCTCTCTTGGGCGCCATGAAGGAAATTGCACACGAGGGCGCTAACTTAAACTACGAATTGGCAGCCACAAGTTTTGAAGATCTCAATAATGTTGTCACGGCTTTCAACTTAATGGCTTCCAATCTTCACAATATGCAGGGACATCTTCAAGAACTTGTGGCATCAAGAACGGAGGAGCTCAATGTTGCAAATCAAAATCTGGCCCAGCTAGTTATTGAGCATAAAGAAGCAAAAGAACAGGCAGAGACAGCAAATAAAATTAAATCTGATTTCGTTGCGAATATGAGCCATGAACTGCGAACGCCGCTTAATGCCATCATCGGTTACAGCGAAATGATGAAGGAAGAAGCTGAGGATGAGGGAAAGGAATCTAGCGTCAAAGATCTTGGTAGAATTATTGGATCCGGTAAACATCTTCTCAACTTAATCAACGACGTCCTTGACCTGTCAAAACTTGAGTCAGGAAAAATCGAAGTCTATCTTGAAGATGTTGTTATTACCGATCTTCTAAGAGACCTCATTGGAATTATTACGCCCCTATTCGAAAAGAATAGTAACGTGTTTAAATCAATTGTTGAAGATAATTTACCTATTATGCGCACCGACATGATCAGGGTCCGGCAATCCCTCCTGAACCTGTTGAGCAATTCCAGCAAATTTACCAAAAACGGCATCATTACACTGGAGACAAAAAAGGTCTTTACCGATGGGAAAGAATGGATACAATTCAATGTGACCGATACAGGGATCGGGATGTCTCCGGAAAAACTCAAAAAGTTATTTCAAGCCTTCTCACAAGCTGATACAAGCACTACAAGAAAATATGGTGGAACGGGATTAGGGCTATATCTTTCAAAGCAATTTGCTGAAATGCTTGGCGGGCATATCATAGTTGAAAGTGAAGAGGGAAGGGGATCAACCTTCACGTTAATGCTTCCGGTGAGAAGTGAAGAAAATCAAGTAAAGTCGGAAGAAAAAATAAAAAGCGAAGAACAAGCAAAAAAATCAAGCGAGCAAGAGGTTTCAATAGGTTCCAAGACTGTACTAATAATAGATGATTCTCCGGAAATGCATGAGGAACTACAGAAAGCCCTTGAATCTCAAAATTACCGCTTTCTTCACGCCTACACCGGTGAAGAGGGTCTAGCGATTGCGCGCCAACACAAACCCGATGTTATCACTTTGGATGTGATTATGCCTGTCATGGATGGATGGAGCGTGATGACCATTCTTAAATCTGATCCGGCACTCTCCTCTATCCCTGTCATCCTGGTCACTATCACTTCGGATGAAGATCTCGGATTTGCTCTAGGGGCTGTCGATTTTATTCAGAAACCGATCGATCAGAAAACTGTTATTGATAAAATTAAAGAAGCCATTCCTAAATCAAATAAGGGTATAATTCTTATTGTCGATGATGAACCAAATGCACGCGATCTTTTAAGTAAGATGTTAAAAAAAGCGGGGTGGGAGTCCTATCAGGTTGCAAATGGACGTGACGCGATTAACTACCTTGAGAAAAATGATCCGCCATCAATAATCCTCCTCGATTTGATGATGCCTGAAATGGATGGTTTTGCAGTGCTTCATGAGATGCAAAATCATCCCATCTGGAAGACAATCCCTGTGATCGTTGTGACAGCAAAAGATATTACTAACAAAGAAAAAGAATTATTATCGACACTCGCTAAGTCTGTTCTTAAAAAAGGCTCCTTCACACGCGGTGAGCTAATTTCAGAGATCTCAAAAAAGGTTAATATGATAACGAAAAAAGACTAAGAAAAATGTCTAATACTCGTGTAGAAGTATCTCCGGAAAATCGCTGGAACATTGAATCATTATATGCTGATCTTTCAGAATGGAGAAAAGCTTTTCAAGCTTTTATCAAGGATCCTCAACAAAAGCCTCGGTGGCCATCTCTCGCTAAGAATAAAGGGAAGCTGGATCAGGGGCCGGAAAAAGTGAAAAAAACATTCGAAGAATTAGTCGTTATTGACCGAGCACTAACAAAACTTCTTACCTACATCCAGTTGAGACATAATGAAGATATTGCCAATCCCGAAGTTAAGGAAGCGTTGGGAGAAACCTTAATTTTAGCAAATGATTTGGCTCAAGAAACAGCCTGGATTCATACTGAGTTGTTGGCATTCCCCGAGGAGCTTTATCAAAAATACAAGTCTGATCCTGTCTTGGCTGATTTTAGCATCTATATGGAAAAAATATATCGATTTAAAAAACACTCTCTCTCCCTCGAAAATGAAGTATTGCTCGCTCAGGCGGATCTCCCCTTGCAGGCCACTTTTAAAACTTTTAGCGCCATCAATGATGCCGACTTCAACTTTGGCCTTATCTTAGACAGTCAAGGCAGTGAAAGGCAGCTCACAAGTTCTAACTATAAGCTTTATATACATGATCGGGATCGACTCCTTCGTGAGAGGACGTTCAAACAATATCATGGACTGTATTTATCATTTGAAAACACCCTTTGCGAATTGCTTTCCGGTCTTGTCCAAAATCATATTTTTCAAATGCGAGCAAGGAATTACCGTTCCTGTTTAGATGCCTCTTTATTTTATAATAATATTCCAACATCAGTCTATCATGCTCTGATCAAAGCGGTGAATAGTCGCCTCTCTTCTTATCAGCGCTATATGGAGCTGAGAAAACGAGTGTTAAAAGTTAACGAGCTTCATTTTTATGATCTTTTTGTCCCATTGACTCCGGAAGTCGATATTAATATGCCTTATAATGAAGCTGTGGAAGTGATTATAGACTCGGTAGCACCTCTTGGATCGCAATACCAAAATAATCTTGCAAAAGGTCTAAAAAAAGACCGCTGGGTAGACCGCTATGAAAACCTGAATAAGCATTCAGGTGCTTTTTCAGGAGGATGCTACGACAGCATGCCTTTCATCATGGTTAATTACAATGCCATTTTAAAAGACGTGTTCACATTAGCCCATGAAGCCGGTCATAGCATGCACAGTCTTCACAGTTGGAAGCATCAACCCTATCAATATTGCGATTACCCTATCTTTGTAGCGGAAGTAGCCTCTACTTTTAATGAAGATCTTCTCACCCGTTCCCTTCTCAAAAAATGTACAGACAAAGCAACAAGAATCTACTTAATTAATCAAAAAATTGAAGACATTTGTGCTACCCTCTTTCGTCAAACGATGTTCGCTGAATTTGAACTGTTTATCCACGACCAGGCAGAAAAAGGAACCCCTTTAACTCCACAACTGCTTAAAAAGGAATATGGCGTCTTAAATCAAAAGTATTTCGGTTCTACCATCTATCCTGATGAAGAGATTGAGATCGAGTGGGCACGCATCCCACATTTCTATTACAATTTTTATGTCTTTCAATATGCTACAGGCCTCAGTGCTTCACTTTATCTGTCAGAAAAAGTGGTTTCAGGAGGAGAGAAAGACCGTGAAGACTATTTGAGATTTTTAGAAGGTGGAAGTAGTAAATATCCGATCGATCTACTTAAAATAGCAGGAGTTGATATGGAATCTCCCCTTCCGGTTTTTTCCGCCATCGACAGGTTCGATAATTATTTGGCCGAATTAGAAGAATTGTTAAAATAACTGGCATTCACATCTGTACCCATAGTTGCACGGATAAGGGCATCTAAAATGCCGGTTCTGTTGATGCGTGTCCTGCGTCTGCGTAGTGTAATTTGAAGATGCTTGATAGATAATTTTTCGTCAAATTTAAGCTTGAAATACTGACCGCAGTGCAGTATATATTAAATATGAAAAAAAAATCACCAAAAATGCTCATAGATTATGAGCAACGCCATAAATTAATTGCTGGTTATCCACTGTTTCGAAATTTGACAAGCCCAGAAATTGATGATTTGGTTTTGATCTCTTTCGAAAAAACTTATAGTCCACAAGAGGCAATTGTCAGCCAAGGTGATATCGTCGATTCCGTTTATCTTATCGCCGCCGGCGAAATTGAAGTAACCAGCCGGCAAGCTGATAGCGATGCAATGGTCCCTATACTTGTCCTGAAGACGGGGGATGCCATCGGACTTGACCCGCAAGGATTTTTTAGTCAAACGGGCGAACGCAAAGCCACCCTACAGGCAATATCAGATGTCATTTTGATTGGCTGGAAATTGGACATCTTTCACAAATTTCTACAAACACATCCTCAATTTCAATCGGCTTTGCTGCAAATCTCAGAATTGATGCTGCGGATGAGTTTTATTAAACAGGTTGATCCCTTTGCTAATCTACCTGTTGAAAAAATTTCGTGGCTGGCTAACCAGATCGAAGAAGTGACTTTCCCTGTAGGGACAGTCCTATTTCGCCAGGGAGAAATAGGAGACCGGTGTTATCTTGCGTGTTCCGGTAAAGTTGAGATTTTAATTGTTAATCAGCACGGTCAGGAAGAGAGATTTGCTATTATTGAGCCTCCCTCATTATTTGGTGAAATCGCCCTATTGGCAAATACACAACGGAATGCTACAGCCCGCATGTTGGAAGACGGGAAATTGCTTATCTTAAAAAAAGATCATCTGCAAGAATTGATGAAATATCAATCGACTTCAGAATCAATCATGTCACTTATCGTAGACCGTTGCCGACCAGTTCGGAAGCCAAACATTGAAATCTACCAGATTCAGACACAGGACAATCAAACCTCAACGATCCTTAAAGACAAGGAAAATGGGCGTTATTTTAAACTTTCAAAAGAAGGATTGCTTCTATGGCAGCAGCTGGATGGAACAAAAACATTGCAAAATATAGTGGTGGAGCTTCTTAAAATATCCAGAAATTTTACTTTAAACGGCATAGCCACGACGCTATTTAATTTAGCAGACGCCGGCTTTGTGCTTCTGCCTGAAGTCGAATCACCCCAAAAACCGGAAATCAGACAACACCTGACAATTTTTCAAAAATTGAAAACCGATTTTCAAAAACTAACTCACCTGAGCTTTGTTTTTAAAAATGTGAATGATAAGTTCACTTCCGTTTATCAAATCATGGAACCGCTATTTTTTTCGACAGGTCAAATTGCTATCTCACTATTGGTCTTTTCAGGGCTGATTTGTTTTGGTCTATATTTTTCTAAGGCAATAGTGGCTATACAAGCCACCCACCATCTTTTAATCATACTGATAGCTCTATTTGCAGCTAATCTTCTATCCGTGGTCTTTCATGAATTAGGCCATGGCCTAGCCGCAAAATTCTATAAACGCGATGTGAGTATGGCAGGACTCAAAGTGATTTGGTTTGGACTAGGGTTAGTTGTTTTTGTTGACACTTCTGACATGTGGCTAAGCCATCGGCGATCCCGTATCATCGTTAGCCTTGCTGGACCTTATGTCGATATGCTATCAGCCGGGATTTCTAGTTTGCTTGCCTTACTAATTCCACAGCAAGAAATCTCCCTGTTTTTTTGGTTGCTTGCATTGACACTTTATTACGGTGTCTACAAAAATTTAAATCCTTTGACAGAAAATGACGGCTACTCTGTTTTAAAGGAGGCATTAAACAATTCATATTTAAATCGATCAGCCTATTCCTGGCTGGTTCAGTTAAAATTAAAGGACCTTAAGGATCCCAAAGTCTGGAAAGAAAACTGTCCTTTAATCATCTATTGGTCCACCTGCCTTCTATTTCTGGCCATTGGTCTGACTATTGCTTTCGCCTTTGCGTACTTCTTGCAATTAATCCTTCCGCCAACTGTATTCGATATTCCAACTTTTCATCTCATGTGGTTCCTTCCTTTCCTCGTGATTTTAGGCTTTGTAAGTGCTTTTAGAAAGGAATACAAAAAATTAGTGAAGAGGTGAAGAGGTAGCTTGCATAAAAAAGTTTGGGAAATTGATACCGATCCTCCGATTAAATTATACTGCGGGGCGTTGAAATTTTGCGTTTTACGCCGCGTGAAAGCTCTCGCGGTAAAACGATCGTCAGCGGGTTAATATTTATAATATGAACCCGTTGACGATCGTCGAATCCCGAGGCTTTGACGCTCTGGAAAACCCAAAATTTCAACACCCGGCAATATACCTATTTTGTTTTATCACTTTTTTTAAAAAAATGGGCTATTTCAGGCTTCTCAACTTTGCCATTAGCGCAGTGTATAATCATTTCTTCCATTTCGTAATCGTCATATTTTAAAATGACATGGTTAACTTCCAAAAAAGTTAAGGCAGCTACTGTACCGGTTCGTTTATTTCCATCAATAAAAGGGTGGTTGCAAACAATGTGATAGAGATATGCTGCAGCTTGATCATAAATAGTAGGATGTAGAAATTCCCCGAACATGGAAGCTTTTGGCATTTCTATGGCAGAAATTAGTAGTCCCATTTCTCTAATCCCATGGGCTCCGCCAAACTCATTAATGATTTCGGTATGAAAATCGATCACTTCTTCTACTGACAAAAAAATCATCTATTTGTCAACCTCTGAAGTAGTTCATATTTTTTTTTAAGCACCTTTCTAAAAGCTGACTTAACTAAATTGTCATTTGTCGCTTGTACAGACTGAATAACCATACCTCCATTTGGATTAATCACTATTTGAAATAATGCATTTTCATCTAATCCCGCGGCTTGTAGCAAGGTCTTATCAATAACAATGGCTTTACTATTTCCACTCTGAGTCAATTGTTTGATTATCATACTTTTCTCCTCCCCTCTTGTATACCCTGGCCTGCATCAAGATTCGAATTTCGACTGAGCCAAAGCCCCGGGGTTGAATCGATCGTAAGTCACCCCCATATTATTAATATTGGGTGACTTACGATCGTTCAACCGCGGGAGCTTTCGCGCTGTCCAAATTCAAATATTGATGCAGGCCTGGGTGTAATTACAATGATATAACATAACATGATTTTTTGTCAATACGCTGCAAAACGAGTCAGCAATTAGGAGTGGGTGTTAATTGCTGATGAAAACGAGTGAACATTGACAAAAATATACTTAAACCTTAAAATTTTGATTTTTCATTTTCTCCTTGACAGGAAAGGCTTAATTATTTAGGTTAGGGTTAAGATTAGTTTAGTTAAAAGCGCAGTAAAATGATTAATTAACAGGAGTCGATCAATGAACTTTATTCAAAAATTTGATGAATTAGGTAAGGATGATACGGCTTTAGCGGGAGGTAAGGGTGCTTCCTTAGGAGAAATGACCCAGGCAAAAATCCCCGTGCCTCCCGGCTTTGTTATACTAACCACGACCTTTGATAGATTACTTCAAGAAACAGAACTCGATGCCGAAATTACGGGAATTTTAGACTCGGTTAACCCCAAAATAATCCATACTATCGAAAATGCCTCTGTACAAATTCAGAACTTAATTATTAACACATCTATGCCTGGGGATATAGAACAAGAGATCTTTTCATCCTTTAACAATTTACGGTCAACATATGTTGCAGTGCGATCAAGCGCCTCGGCAGAAGACAGCTCATCGGCTTCCTGGGCAGGACAGCTTGATTCTTATCTTAACATCACTGAAAACAACTTGATTAAAAGCATTTTAAAATGTTGGGCTTCGCTCTTTACACCAAGGGCAATTTTCTATCGTTTTGAAAAAAGGATGCAAAACGAACCTATTTCTGTTGCTGTGGTAATTCAGAAAATGGTTAATTCAGAACTCTCGGGAGTTGCCTTTTCTGTGCATCCTGTGACGGGAGACCATGAACAAATACTCATTGAAGCAGGTTTTGGACTTGGTGAAGCAATCGTTTCTGGTCAGATTACTCCCGATAGCTACGTTGTCAGGAAAAAGCCTCTACACATCACAAACCTCCATGTTAATGTTCAAACAAAAGCACTTTATCGCACTGAGGATGAAAATTTGGAAGAATTAAGTGCCTGGGAAACCCTTTCAGAAAAACAAGGAGCTCAACAAGTTCTTTCTGAACAACAAATTCTAGAACTATCAGAATTGATAATAAGAATCGAAAATCATTACAATTTCCCCTGCGACATCGAATGGGCTTTTGAAAATAATGCCTTCTATATCGTCCAATCAAGGCCCATTACTACCTTAAAGACAAAACACAAAATTACCCCAATCATCCATGAGGAGCCAAAAAAAACCGGCTTAATTAAAGACGAAATTATGATTATGCGTGACCGATATGTTCCGTGTATATGGCCCCGATTTGCTATTACCTGGAAAGGGTTTGGTGATGTATACAAAGATGCAGGTATAACCGGATACACTCACATATGCCTCTATGACAAAGGGGAATTTCAGTCATTCCATCCCAAAAAAAACTTTGATGATTTCGCATCATATAATCTTAATTTGCTCTTTAGTAAATCATTTGGTGACTTAAAAAAAATTCGGCAAAAAGGAATAGTTGCAGCAAAAAAGGCCAAAGCATTCTGTAAGGAATTTTCCAAAAAAGCTATTACTAAAATTGACCCTTATATAAAATTTTTAGATGAACTTATTCAAGTATATGGCGAAGTCGGTCGTGATAATGCCCGTTATTGGTTTTCTACAAATTATATAATAGAGCAAGAGATCAAAAAATGCCTGGAAAAATACAACTATGAACAAATTCTAGAAATTTCACGTATAATGTCGCAATTAAACGAGCCATCTTATAGTGAAGTTCAAGAGATGGATTTTGATCAAATGCTAGAAGAATATAAATCGAACAAAAACAAAAATGAGCTTAAGAAGACAATAGAAGCTTTTGTTGATAAATATTTTTGGTTTCCATATGAGTATATTGGTCCAGCGATTTGGGATTTTGATGCCGTTGTAAAAAGACTTGAAACCGGGAATTCTTTTCATGCATCTAGGGACTATAAATCAATAGCCAGGGATCAAAAGGCCTGTATTAAAAAATATTCCCTTTCGAAAAAAGTTGTGAAGTTATTCGGAATCAGCCAACTTCTGGCCCTTATGCGCGATGACAGAAAGTCCCTCATGTCGGAAACCTGTTACTATTTAAACGGAATTATTTTGCCAAATTTAGCCAAGTTATTGACAGTATCCAGAGATAAGATTTTGTATGTCGATTCAGAAGTACTTCGAATGTTTAAAAAAGATCCCGACAAGGCAATCTCCATCCTCAAAGAACGGTCCGGTTTTTGTCTCTTCTACGCAATGATGAAAAACAGCTACGAATCAAAATTACTGCAGGGTGACGAAGCGCGTCAAATGATCAAAGAGATGGGAATTAATTTAAAAACCGATCAGCAGGTCATCCAGGAGATTAAAGGCCAAAGTGCGTGCAAAGGAAGAGTTATCGGCAAAGTAAAAATCATGAAGACATCTCAGATTAGTTCATTTGAAGATGGTTTAATTCTCGTAACAGGAATGACTACCCCGGATTTTCTCCCCTTAATTAAAAAATCGGCAGCCGTTATTACAAACGAAGGTGGAGTGACTTGCCACGCGGCTGTCATTGCGCGAGAACTTGACAAACCCTGTATCATTGGCACAAAAATTGCGACCAAAGCTCTTCATGATGGAGACACAGTGGAAGTGGATGCAGACAACGGGATAATAAGGGTTTTAGAACTCTTTTCCAAACCCGCTGTTACCCCTAAGGCTGCTTAAGCACCCCCAATTGGGCCGAGACAAAATAACTATTTGACATCTACATTCGAGTATCTTATGGTACGAATAAAAGTAAATCAAGTATCTTATGTTACGAATAGAAGTAAATTGGAAAAAAAATTATGAGTATTACAAAAAAATTTGAAAGCCTAAGCATGCACGATAGTGATATAGCAGGTGGAAAAGGAGCCTCTTTGGGTGAAATGACCCAAGCGAAAATCCCTGTGCCCCCTGGGTTTGTTATACTCTCCTCTGCATTTGATAGATTCCTTGAAGAAACAGAGCTCGATGCAGAAATTGATGGGATCCTGGATTTCGTAGATATCAATATGGTTCATACCATCGAAAATGCCTCCAAAAAAATTCAAAATTTGATCATAACCTGTCATATGCCCGATGACATTAGGCAAGAAATAATGGGGCCCTTTAAAGATTTAGGTGCGAAATATGTAGCCGTACGCTCAAGCGCATCAGCAGAAGACAGTGCCGCAGCAGCCTGGGCGGGACAGCTTAATAGCTATCTTAATGTGACGGAAGAATATCTGATTATCAGCGTTCTAAAATGTTGGGCTTCACTCTTTACTCCTCGTGCAATTTTCTACCGAGTTGAAAAGAAGATGCATGACGAACATATTTCTGTTGCAATCGTTGTTCAGAAAATGGTTAATTCCGAAGTCGCAGGCATAGCCTTTTCGGTCCATCCTGTCACTGAAGATTACAATCAAATGATCATTGAGGCCGGTTTTGGGCTAGGTGAGGCAGTTGTTTCCGGCCAGATTACTCCTGACAACTACATCATAAAGAAGGAACCCCTCCATATTACAAACATCCACGTGAAGGTGCAGAGTAGATTACTTTACCGTGTAGAAGACAAGGAGCTTGAGGATCCTAATATTTGGAAAACTCTTTCAGTCGAAGAGGGATCCAGACAAGCCCTTTCCAAAGAACAAATTCTCGAGCTAGCCAAAATCATTCTTAGAATTGAAAAACATTACAAATTCCCATGTGATGTAGAATGGGCTTATGAGAATCAAAATTTCTATATCGTACAGTCAAGGCCCATCACGACCTTGCAACCAAAGCAACACAAGAGTGCTGATTTAATATCAGTCACCGAAAGCTCCAAAATGACCTCTAAGGAACAAAAAAAAATCAGTGAAGGTAAATATCGCTGGAATGTACGCCGCGACAGATATATCCCTTGCATATGGCCGCAAATCACGCATTATAATCCAAGATTTTATAAATATACAGAAATTGATATTCCCGTGATTCATGCAACTATTTGGGAAAAGGGATATTGTAAGGTGCTAAGAGAGGAAGAATGCGATAAAAAACTTGGGGAAAAGCAACTTAACATCCTCCTTCAACAATCTGCTAACTTAAAAAAAATTAGAGAAAAAGGAATCACTACGTGCACCCTGGCTTTAGATTTCTGCAAGGAGTTTTCTAAAAAAACTTATGAGAGGATAGACCCTTATATTAAATTTTTAGATGATTTTATTCCATTATATGAAGCAGTCATGTGGGATAATATGATTTTCTGGGTTCTTACAAACACACCTCTTGAGAAAAGAATCATGACGCACCTCCAAAAATATAGTGAGGATGAAAGACAAGAAATAATTAATACAATGTTTCAACTGACCACGGACTCTTATAGTGAAATTATTGAGGATGAATTTCAAAAACTTTTGAAGGAATTTAAGTCCGGTGAAGAAAAAAAAGAACTTAGAGAACATATTAAAAACTTCTCTGATAAGTATTTTTGGTTTCCGTATGAATATGTAGGGCCTGGGATTTGGGATTTTGATACAGTTGTCAAAAAACTTGAAACAAGCGAATTAGACCATAAGGAGAAAGATTATGTGTCTATAGTAAATAATCAGAAGGCATGCATCGAAAAATACTCCCTTTCTGATGAGATCGTGACCTTATTTAAAGTCTTCGAATTGACAGCCCTGATGCAAGACGACAGGAAGGGAACAATGTCTGAAACTTGCTACTACTTAAACGGTATTATTTTGCCGAAGTTAGCTGAGTTACTCGCTGTTTCAAGAGAAGAAATATTGTATGTCGACCAGGATATCCTCCGGCTTTATAAAAAAGACCCAGGCAAGGCAATCTCCATTTTGCGCGAGCGAGTCAATTTTACACTGTTATTTCAAATAGATCAGGAAGTAACAATCGTAGAAGGGGAAAAAGCGCGCCAGATGGTCGAAGAATTAGGGATAGTCTTGCATGAGACTCATCCTGATTCAAAAAAAATAAATGGTCAAATAGCTAATAAAGGAAAGGTTGTCGGTAGAGCGCGTATTTTGAAAACGTCTCAGATCGATTCATTTGAAAACGGGTTAATCCTTGTAACCGGGATGACGACACCGGATTTTATGCCGCTCGCAAAAAAGGCGATTGCCTTAATTACAGATGAAGGAGGAATCACGTGTCATGCCGCTATCATTTCACGCGAACTGAATATCCCCTGCATCATAGGCACCAATATCGCAACCAAAGTTCTTAAAGATGGTGAGTTGGTAGAGGTAAATGCAGATCAGGGTGTGATTAATATTTTAGAGTAGAGAGGTAGTTGCTATGGCATTTTCATTAATTCCCAGAGAAGAAAAATTTTTCGACCTTCTGAACGAGCTAGCTACGGACGTCCATGATGGAACGGCTCTTTTTCTTGAAATTTGCAATACCTGGACACCTCAACATCCCGGTATCGCCCGTATCAAAGAAATCCAACACGAAAGCAATATGACATCTCATGAAATTTTAAATATGCTCAACAAAACTTTCATAACTCCGATTGACCGGGGAGATATCCATCTTCTTGCAAAACAACTCAACGATATCATTAACAATACCTATAATACTGCCATCTGGATGGTATCGTATGGGATTCAGAAAAGTACCCAGGAGATGGGCGAGCTTGCTTCAATTCTCAACGAAACTCTTACCGTTGTTGCTAAAGCAGTTGCTAGCATCCGAAACTTGCAGCGACCTCAGCGCGTACTTGATTACTGTAACGAAATAATCCTCCTGAAAAATTCCGGTGACCTTTTAGCACAAAAAGCAATTCTCAACCTTTTTTTACATGAAACGAATGCCATTGAGATCATCAGATGGAGAGCAATTTACAATCTAGTCGAAAAAGGTATAGATATGTGCGAAGATGTTTCACATACTATCGAAGCAACTGTGGTTAAATATGGATAATTGATGGACATAGCCCTATTGATAGTTTTAATCCTCGTCCTGATTGCGGAATTCACTAATGGGTGGACAGATGCCCCAAACTCAATCGCTACTGTTGTCTCGACACAAGCCCTTACCCCCATGCAGGCAATTATCATGGCAGGCTTCTTTAATGCTTTAGGAGCAGCCCTTTCCGGTACCGCCGTCGCCTATACGGTCGGTACAGAATTTATAAAGCTTGAGTTTATTACTTTGACGACAATAGGCGCTGCCATGTTTAGCCTTATTCTCTGGAGCGCTCTAAATGCTCTTTGGGGAATGCCTGTAAGCAAAAGCCATGCTCTATTAGCCTCATTAACCGGTGCAGGGTTTGCTACCGGGGGGGTAGAGGCTTTATTATCGAGCGGATGGATCAAGGTAATGATTGGACTTTCGTTTTCTTCTATTGTTGGATTTCTAGGCGGACTTCTAATAATGACAGCCGTTTATTGGATCTTCCGCAAGACAAGTTTACGTAAGGTAAAAGGTTTATTTCGCTTCTTACAGATCTTCTCATCAGCATTTGTCTCTTTCAGTCATGGTTCAAATGATGGTCAAAAAATTATGGGGGTTTTCTCATTAACGTTATTAATCGGAGGAATCATCCCTTCTTTCTATGTTCCTCTATGGGTCATCATGTTGTGTGCGTTGATGATCGGGTTGGGGACTTTAATCGGGGGCTGGGAGATATTAAAGACTGTAGGATTTAAGATCACGCATTTGGACACTTCGCAAGGATTTGCAGCTGAATCGGCGGCGGCGAGTATCATATTTTTAGCCTCACGGTTCGGGATTCCATTAAGTACAACCCACACGATTAATTTTGCCATTATGGGAGTAGGATCTACAAAAAACCTTTCAGCAGTACGCTGGGGAGTCACAACTCAAATTTTCTCTTCCTGGATCATAACCTTTCCATTTACTGCGTGTGTTGCCTATGTGATAACAATAACCCTTCAATGGCTTGGATTATAATCATGCACGGCGAAGAGATTATTTATCAATGTCATGGGATCCAATTTAAGGGCTATTTGGCCTATGATATGTCCTATGAAGGCAAACGCCCGGCAGTGATTGTAGCGCATGGTTGGACGGGTCAGGGTGAATTTACCAGGAAAAAGGCTGAAGCTCTTGCGGAGTTAGGGTATATCGGCTTTGCTATAGATATGTATGGCGATGCTAAAACCGCCGCTAATCAACAAGAATCCGAAGCTCTTATGTCTCCCCTGTTTATGGATCGAAAGCTATTGCAAGAAAGGATTTTAGCCGCGTATGAGACAGTGTCTAAATTCCGGTTGACCGATTCAAATAAAATCGGTGCGATAGGATTTTGCTTTGGCGGCCTCGTTGTAGTCGAACTTTATCGATCCGGAGCTCCCGTTTCGGGGGTTGTAAGTTTTCATGGAGTATTGGTCGACTCCCTATTTGGCTTTCAAGCGAAAAAAGTTCCCTTAGCACCAAAGATTAGCGGTTCTCTGTTAGTCTTGCACGGCTATAAAGATCCTCTAACCCCGCAAGACGACCTCCTGAAATTTGAAGCAGAAATGAACGAGGCCGGCGTGGATTGGCAGTTGCTCACTTATGGACAAGCTTGTCACGCATTTACAAATCCGAAAGCAAAGGCTCCCGATTTAGGACGTGCTTACGACCCTCTTACCGATCATAGATCCTGGCAGTCCATGCGTCTTTTTTTTAAGGAAGTGTTTCACTCTTTATCGGCAGACTGAATTGTAAGCTTTTTATTGAGTTTTTCCAGCGAAAGGTAAAGTACGGGTGTAATAAAAAGTGTGATTAATTGTGAAAGCATGAGCCCTCCGATGATGACAAGTCCCAAAGGACGCCTGGCTTCGGCTCCAGCCCCGATCCCGATGGCAATAGGGAGTGCACCCGCGATAGCCGTTAAAGTAGTCATCATGATGGGACGGAACCGGACAATGCACGCATCATAGATGGATTCTTCGGGAGATGTCCCTTTTTCGCGGATATTTTCTAAAGCGTAATCTATCAATATTATCCCATTTTTCTTCACGATTCCGATAAGCAGTATAATCCCCAGGAATGAATACAAAGAGAGGCTATACCCCGTCAGTTCCAGGGTCAATAGACCCCCTAGAATTGCTGGGGGCAGCGTCGTCAAGATAGTGATTGGATGGATATAACTTTCATATAAGATTCCCAGGACAAGATAAATGACGAGAATCATCACCAGAAGCAAGATTCCTGCACTCTGCAAAGACTCCTCAAATATCTGAGCTGTTCCAATCACTTCCCCTTTCACACTTTCCGGCAGTACTTCCGTATTCATCTTTTGCAATTGTTTAAGAACATCCTCTAAAGAAAAATTGGGGTCAATATTAAACGATATCGTTACGCTGGGAAATTGGTTAATGTGATTAACGCTATCGGATCCGAGCCCAACCTTCCACTCTGCAACAGAGCTCAATTGAACAAGCTCGTTTGTTATGTTAGAACGTACCTCAAGGAGATCGAGGGCGGTTGGATCCTTTTGTAAAGAAGGGAGCACTTCCACGATCACATTATATATGTTCGCCGGTGTGTAAATCCTCGAAATTTTTCCTCCACTGAAGGCGAGATCCAGTGTACGTTCTATATTTTCAGCACTGATTCCAACTACGTAGGCCTTATCTCTAAGGACATTGACAAAAAGCTGAGGGGTATCGACCTCCAGATCACTGCTTACCCCCTGCAGTTCCGGCATGGCTTTCATGCGCCTTTCAAATTCTTTGGCAGCAGGAAATAAATCCTCCGGGTGCAAGCTTTGCATCTTGTACTGGTAAGCACCTTTGACTACATTTCCCACAGACAAATCGATCATAGGAATAACTTTATACACCGTACTAAGCCCAACAATCTGTGATGTCTGACGGGATAACTCACTTATGACTTGTTTCATAGGCTTCCTTTGACTAAGCGGCTTTAAACTAACAAAGGAACGTCCATTGCGGTATCCCTTATAGGGGGCTACAGAAAGAAATCTTCCGATATTTGGATCTTTTTCAAAGATATCGGTAACATGCTTTTGATACTCTCTCATTCTATCCGGAGAGGTACCCTGAGCTGCCTGACTATAAACAACGAAATATCCAATGTCCTCATCAGGCATGAAATCTTTTTTAAGGACGATAAAAAGGTAAAGGCTGTACAATGTGCAGATTAAAAACAGGGCTATAGAGACCCAACGGTGCTTTAGAACCCATTTTAAACTTGGTTTGTAATATCCAACCATAAAGTTATTCACCCGATCGCCAAAATGGAGCCGCTTTTTTTCTTCTTGTTCGCTTCTTGGATGGATAAAGAAGCTGCAAAGCATCGGGGTCAGTGTCAAAGAGATGAATCCGGAGAGAAGGGTAATAATCGTCAGCGTCACGGCAAATTCGGAGAGTACCCTTCCAAACAATCCGGACATGAATAAGATAGGAATGAATACGGCAACCAAAGATAAAGTCATTGACAAGATAGTAAACCCTATCCGCTTAGACCCTTCCAGAGATGCTTTCCAAGGGCTTTCCCCAGCTTCCACACGGCGGACGATATTCTCAATAACAACAATCGCATCGTCAATGATGAATCCCAATGATAAAATTAGCGCTAACAGAGAAAGGTTATCCAGACTATAGTTAAACATTTTCATGAAGATAAATGTTCCGACCACAGACAACGGAAGCACCAGGGCCGGAATAAGAGTTTCAACAGGCTTTCCAAGATAGAAAAAAATAATTAATACAACTAAAAAGAAAGCTATGACCAGGTTAAGTTGGACATCCCGTATTGAATCGCTAATAGATATGGAACGATCATGAAAGGCATTCAAAGTTAGGGTGGGAGGGAGCTCGGCAATAATCGAAGGAAGATATTTATTAGCATCCTTGGAAATCTGAACAACATTTGCACTGGGTTGAGGTCTTATCACTATCGAGACAGACGGAAGCTTTGAATCCTTGGTAAAATAGGTCCAAACCGTTTTATAATCTTCCTGACTGTCAATAGCTTTTCCGACGTCTCGAATGCGAAGGAAAGCCCCTCGTTGATATTTAATGACTAAATCTTCATAAAATTTTGCTTTCCTCAACTGTCCCGATGTGTTGACAGTCAGCGCCTTATTAGGCCCTTCTAACCTCCCTGAAGGCAAATAGGGATTGGCTTGAATAACCGTTCTTGAAATGTCATCCAGAGAAACATTCTGGATCGCCATTAGCCTTGGATCCACCTGCACACGAACGGCCGAAGGGGATCCGTAAAGTTGTACGTCTGCAACACCATTGATCAACGCAAACCGTTGGGCGATGATAGTGTTGGCATAGTCGTACATTTCGCCGGAAGGCATCGTGTCAGAAGTCAATGTGTATAGTAATATAGGTTCCTGAGCAGGGTTAACTTTTCTAAAGCTGGGTGCGCTTGGGAGATCCGCAGGCAAGAAAGGAAGTGCTCTGGTGATAGCTGTTTGAACATCCAAAGCCGCTACATTGATATCTTTGCTAAGATCGAATTGAAGAATAATATTGGTATCGCCAGGAGTGTTGTTCGAGAGGACTTGAAGCAAGCCTGAAATCGTAAGAAATTCTCTTTCTAATGGGGTAGCAATGTTATTTGCCATCTCGTCAGCATTGGCCCCGGGGTATGGTACATCCACATTAATAAAGGGATAAGCTACATCCGGCATATTGCTCACCGGTAATTGCATGTAGCAGGCTATTCCCGCGATTAGGAAGGCAGCCATCACCAAACTAGTCATTACCGGCTTTCTAATAAATGGGGAAGAAAGATTCATTTTGCGCTCCTATTCTCGACAATCTCGACTGTTGTTCCGTTCTTCAGGTTAAATTGACCGTTAGTTACAACAGTGTCTCCGGATTTCAAACCGGAGAAAATGACAATTTCCTTGTCGATGATGTTTCCTACTTCTACACGAGTGGACTGAGCAGTCATATCGGGATGGATGACATAAACATAATACCCTTCAGGGCCTAATTCAACGGCAGAATCAGGGATCACTATCGCATGGGACTCAGTTCGTAAAATGATGCGTATATCAGCCATCTGACGTTCTATGACGAATACATCCGGATCTTCGATAACAGCCTTCATAAAAATCTTATCATTTAGTGGATCGTAAGAGTTGTCGATGTATTTGATGGTTCCCACGTATTTTCTCTCCGGATCGTGGAAGGGGGAAGCCTCGATTTTTAGTGGCCAGTTATCTTTTACTTCCAGCATCTTCAGATATTTTCTTTCCGGTAATGAAAAATCGACGTTGAGCTCCTTTACAGGGAGAGAACTTGGACTCATTTGTGTAATACTATTGCCGCCTGGAAAAACAAGAGATCCGGGCCATGAGTCAAAAGTAGCCATTCTTCCTCTGATTGGAGCGGTGACTATGGTATAACTCAAGTTGACTTTTGCAGCATCCACAGAGGCTAAATCGATGTCAACTTGTGCTTCAGCAATCTTGACGGCTGCCTGATATTCTTCAAAGATGAGTTTTGAGATATAATTTTTTGTTGCCAGATCCTTGTTTCTTTCTACTGTGATTTTTGCCAACTCAAGAGTCGCCTCATCCTTCCTCAGTGTTGCCATAGCTTGTTGCAGTGCAGCTTGAAAGGGGCGATCATCCAACTGAAAAAGAGGATCCCCTTTATTTACGATCGCTCCTTCATATAAGAAGTGCTTGGTGATGATTCCTGTTACTTGCGCACTGACGCTTAAGCTTCCTGATGCTGCTGAAAAGATTCCTTTGGCAGTTAACATGATGGGAACATCCCTCTCTTCCGCGACAGTTACTTCAACCCTCGATACGTGGTGTTGCGCTTTTTTTTGATCATGCGCGGAGCATCCGGTCATTAATAAGCATACAATAAGGATAAACCTATTCATTCTGCGCCCCTTTATTTACAATCTCTACAATGGCGCCATTCTTTAATCCAATCAGATTGCTTGTTACCAGTTTATCACCGGCTTTTAAACCGGATAATACGATGATCTCATTGTCGACAACATCGCCGGTTTCAATGTGAACAACTTTAGTGCTCATATCAGAAAGGATCATGTAAACGAAAGGACCTTTAGAGCCTTGTTGTACGGCAGAAACAGGAATCACTAGCGCATCGGGTATTTTACTCAAAAAAAGGCGCACCTTTGCAAATTGTGAATCGAATGCAAATTTATCGACGTTTTCGACACTACCGGACATTTTTAAGCTATCCTGATTGTTGCTTACATTTAGATCGATATAGAAGACTATTCCGGGGTATTTGATATCCGGCAGCAAATAGGGGGATGTTTCAATTCTTATCGGAAAATTGACTGAAGGAGTATTGGGAGGAATTAAGGGAATATTCGGATTACATTCTTTACACAATTTATATTGCTCATTACGCACCCTCACCCACTCCTTCGACGAAATCCAAAAATCGCTGCGCATCGGGCCGGCTTCATTTATTGATGTAATCACTGTTTGCGTCGGTAGTATCAGGTCTCCGGGATATGTATAAAGTGTAACATCTTCGGTATTGTATGCTACAGACAAATCTCTGAAAACGCCTATTTTCCCGTCAAATGGAGCA